>Ga0209355_1001694_pt1 | contig 12438 bp, 12 predicted proteins | sample LauGreSBDMM110SN_3_FD_187563 | JGI IMG/M metagenome (GOLD analysis project Ga0209355, IMG submission 187563) | Freshwater lake microbial communities from Lake Michigan, USA - Sp13.BD.MM110.SN (SPAdes) (version 2) | ecosystem: Environmental > Aquatic > Freshwater > Lake | place: Lake Michigan...
GGAATAGGCAAATACGAGGCCGGTGGTCTCGGTAATGAGGGTGCTCGTGGTGGTGGAATAGGCAGTGAAGGTGCTCGTGGTGGTGGAATAGGTAAAAATGAGGGCGGTCGCTGATAAGCACCTTTACCACGATTAAACCTTTTTTTAGAGTTAAGGCGCCGTTTTCTTGAGTTAAATCCCTTTCTTCTTTTCATATTTCTTCTTGTAACTGCCATTTCTCTATATATATGCTAAATATAATTTATAGGTCTATTCTTTAAATTATATTTTTATAATCAATTAGGCTTGTCATTCTTCTTTAATATAACTGCTTGTGCAAAGTTTCCTTATTATTTTCTCTTCATTGTGTTCCTTGTTGTTTGCTATTGCTACTAGCGTATGTGTATAATAATTTTGCTTAGTCTCATTATTTTGAAAATCCGGATTTTCTTTTGTCCAATTACTTAATGCGCAAAATTGTTTGGTGGATACATCTTTAATTGCTTTTCTGATTTTATCTTTATTGACATCTTTCTCCCAATTGTCATCGTCTTTTATATATAATGATTCGCGTTTTAAATCGGTACAATGAATAGGTCGCTGATATAATCCCAGTTTATTCATATTTTCAATTATTACATTTGTTAGACCATTAACTAGTCCATTTTGCTTAGTATAGTCAAGCTGTTCTAAACTAACCCGTATAGACTTTATAAAATCACTCATATTTATTGCATCCTTGCAGCGCTCATTTAAAAACACTTGTATATTAAATTTATTGTTTTGTATATGATTATTATTATTAGATCCCACCATTGGTATTAATTCACTTATCTGATTTTGCTGTTTCATCATATGATCTTGCTGTTTTGTAATAATTTCTCTCATTTCTTTATTGTCGTTAAGTAATTTAATTATTATATCGTTTGTTAAAATAACTTGATCATCACTAACCTCACACGTTAACTCGTTTGTGCGCTTTTTTGCGCTTTTTTCATTTATAAAAAGACATTTTTTTTTATGGTTATGCAAAGAACCCCTATATGGATATGTTTTTCCACAATCACAGCAAAAATTTGTTACGATGTCGTTTTTTTTTGCGCTTTTTGTTGTATAAAGTTGTAAAAAAGTTGTATTTTTATGCTTAGGTGTCAAAAGATGTCTGTTGAAGTCACATTTCTTGCTTGTCTTATAGTCACATTTTTCACAAACAAAAAAAGTTGCGCTTTTTTGCGCTTTTTCGGTTGTCATTTGTTGTATATTTATACAACAAAAAAACTCCTAAATCCTTTTTTTTAATTAAAAATATTTTATGGTAAGGCGTTTTTTAATCCGTTTTATAGATTTTTGTTATGCTTATGCTTACAAAAGTGAAAAAAAGAGACTTTTCAAAAGAATTTTCTATAAAGGGTTGCTTATTTCAAAAATGGACATTTATAAATGTCCAAAAACCAAAAAAATCCTTAAATTATTTTTTACAAAAAAAACACATATTTTAACATATAAAATTTATATGACCATTATGGTACAAAAAGAGGAATTCACCAATTTTTCACTTTTTTCAAAAACTTTGCAAATTTGCAAAATACAAAATACAAAAATACAAAAATACAAAAATACAAAAATACAAAAATACAAAAATACAAAAATGCAAAAAAAGCAATAAGTTAATTTTATAAAAAAATTATATAAAATTAAAGTATATAACTATTTTATAAGTATGAGTGAAACAATTAGCGAAGACGTTTTAAGGACAAAAGTATCCAAGCTACAAGCTAAAGAATTAATCATATTAAAGTTTACTGCTGACTGGTGTGGACCTTGTAAAAAGATTAAAGACATTTGTACAAGATTTGAACAAGTAAAACCAAAGTCTATTCAATATTATGAAATAGACATTGATGATTCTATTGAATTATATATGAAATTAAAAAAAATGAAAATGATAAATGGAATACCTGCTCTTCTTGCATATACTAACTCTAGCAAAGAGCATTGGTATGTTCCTGATAAGTGTCACTTAGGATCAGATCAAGTAGGCGTTGAGTTATTTTTTAACGAATGCTTAAAATATGTAGCATAATAAATTAAGCGTTTATAGCAATTTTTTAATAGACTTATTAAATTCGTCTATATTAAACTCTGGAAAAATAACGTGCCCTTCGTAGAAATATTTACAAAAAGCATAAACAATGCTATAATCTGTTTTATATAAATATTCATAATTATTCAATAAATAATTATGTATTTCACTAGGTAATAAGCAAAGGCTTTTTTTAGGTAACACGTGACATAGTAACAGCTTGTCATTTAAAACGTCATTATTTTCAACAATTACAAATTCACTATTAAAATATGGAATATAGGAATATAAATCACTTAACAATGGTGGATAATTGTATTTAAAGTGTAATGTCCAATTTTTGCACGACGAGCTATAATAATTATAAACCCACTGCAAAGTTTCCAAATAATTCGTACATAAAGTTTCAATATGCTTATTATAATCCGGCTTATTAGAGTTTATTGAAAGCAAACTATAATAATAGCGATGGGCCCAGTCCTCTTCATATGGATTTATAAAGGTTTCAATATTGCGCTCCCACGACGGAGTAGACGAAAATTTAAACGCGATTTCTTGTTCATTAGTTTCAGGATAAAATTTGCGCCCTTGCTTCTCTCTAATACTATATACTTCTTTAATAAATGTTTCTTCGTGTTCGGCAAGAGCCTTAATATATTTTTTAAAATTATGCCAATTTATAGTGTTATTAGATAACAAAAAGTCATTAGCTCCAAATAGCTTTTTATAACATTCAAGCAACACAGTAAAGCCATTAAGTCTAATGTTTAGTGCAGGAAAATGCGGTAAAAAGTCATTTCCTAACAAGAAACATATGAAAATGTAATCTTGTATTTTATTATAAAATCCGGCATTATGTGTTTTATTAAATGATATGTCCATAGTAAATTGTGCATCTCTTAACCAGTCAGGTGTATCGCTATTCATAATTATATCATTTGTAATCTCTCTATAAATAATAGATCCAAGCAAATTAATATTTATAATGTATTTTTCTTTTTCACTAAGCGACTTATCTAATGAGCTAATAAAAACCGGAGTTTCTCGGTATAAATAAATATGCTGCGTGTATTTTAAATGGTTTAACGAAAGCATAATTAAGTCGGCGTCCATACCATAAATCACACTGTTTTTATTAGCAATAACACTAGACTGCCTTATATATTCAAATAATTTATGCTCACCTTCGCCTGGTTCGTCGGATAAACTCAATATTACATTTAAGGGTTTATGCGCCGAGCTAGAATTTGCAGTATTAACATACTTAGCATTTTTAAAATGCAAACTTAGTGCACTATTCAAATCCGCCATAAAGCGTGTTCCAGGAGTAATAGCACAGCTATCCCATAAAGCTTCGGTCTTGAATAAATTGCTTTGATAAGCAGATTTATAACGTCTATTTTTTTGCTGGCTTATTTTAGCAAAAGGCGGAACTCCATCAAATGCAATATAAACAGTGTCTGATGGATTTATAGCCTTAATAATCTCTTCGATTTTAATAATAACACTTTCAATAATGTAACTTTCAAATTGGTCTTTCGCTTGAAATTTTGTAAAATCTAAACTGTCATATATGAGAGAATTACAATCCAACAACAGGTTAGCTATATTATTATTCAAAAATTGCAATTTTGAAATAATAAGATTATGGTTTTTAATCAAATAACTAAAGTAATAAGGAATACCCATAATTGAAGTATATAATTAATAGTCTGCATTTATATTTATATATAAATATATCAATTTTCACAAATATTATTATAAGTTAAAAAGTGCTAACTAATATAGAAATATTATATAAGTGTAATTTAATGAGTGTTTATGAAGAAAAGTTAGAATATTTCAAAAAAGTGATTGATGATATAGCAAAAGGTTTAAATTATTATTCTGGCTTGCAGATTATGACATATAATGAACACAACAATGCATTTAGTGCGTTAGAAAAGACAATAAACATAATTAATTCTATAAATTATGAAAATATTATAGATGAATTGCAATATATCAATAATAGCATATCATCTATAATAAAGAATTATGGTTGCTATTCTTTTGAAGACATAATAAATATATGCTTAGCGTGTAATTTTGCTGAAAAGAATTTTACAAACGACTTAAACTTAAGCGATAAATATAAATTGTTAGTAAAGCACTTGCATCCTTTAAATTATAATATTATAAACTGGACTGCGACTAGTCAAGCAACAAAAGCAAAAGCAAATGCAAATTCAATTTCAAAACTTAAAATAATAGATGAGAAAACATTATTAGAATGCGACAGTTTAGAATGCTTTGACTTAGCTCGAACAAATACGAACTTTATAATAAAAGTCCACGGAATTAAAGTAATAATTCACGACTCTAAAAATCAAAAAACACTAGTAATAAACTGCTTATGTGACGATTTATTGGCGCTAAATAATAGTAATAAATTTATAATAAATAAAAAAGAAAGCATAGCCAAATATATAACAGCTAATGGATTAAGCACTAGTAATTGCTATAATGCAGAACTTTGGAATAACTTTCTAAATAATTATTCATTAAAAGAGTTACTTATATATAGCCCGTGCGACTTATATAACAAATATAGCGCTAGCGTTAATCAAATAGCTGTTTATAGTCAAAAAACACTAGAAATGTTGGTTCAAGATTTTATAAGCTTTGATTTATACAATCAACGCGCAATACTAATACAATTATTATTAATAAATAATAAAGCAGATAATTTGTATATAGCTTATATTTTATACGACATTTTATCTAACGATAAAAGTGCTAGCACCAATGATCAAATAAAAATATATAATAGTTTAAATTGGAATTGCAAAAAGCACTTAAAAAATGCGTTGCAAAAAACAGTTGAATACACAAATGAGCTATTAAATTTTGAAACGGCAAAAATTCCTTTAGAGCAAAGCATATATTTTATGAAAGCAAATATGAATGTGAAAGAAAAAGCATTGCAAAAATTAAAAGAAATAAAATCAAAATCAGAAGACACTGGTTCAAAAGCCAGGCAATATTTAGACGGACTACTAAAAATACCTTTTGCTATTTATAAAGAAGAGGAAATTTTAAAAATCAAATACGAAATAAGTAGCTTACTAAACAGCATAATAAATCCACTAAAAAACAGCAATTTTCTATTATTAAGCGCTAATAGAGATATAAGTAATATACTAACAACAATTAATAGTATGAAAAATAATAATAATATTATAAATATTAATATTATTGAAAAAATAAGCACTAATAAGGTTGTCATTACTAATGAATTATTGATGCTTATAGCTGAATATATTGAACATAATAAGAAAAAAATAAATGCACCATTATTAAAATCATTAAAATTAACATTGACGCCTAGCGACTATGATAAAAAAATATTTTTAAAAGCTAATTTACTAACTTTTATTAAGTCTTTATATCTTAATCCTAATAATACAAATGAAATGGCTATAAATGAATTATTATTATTTTTTAAAGAACATATAAGCAGTGATTATTACAACTATTTATTTTCTATTGAAAAACATATTAATCAAATTAATAGAAAAAATGGCGAAATAGTTGCATATATGAATGATTTCAATAATATATTAGACAGCGCGGTTTATGGTCATAAAAAGGCTAAATTACAAATTGAGCGAATAGTAGGACAATGGATAAACGGCGAATCGTCGGGCTATTGTTTCGGTTTTGAAGGGTTACCAGGTATAGGTAAGACGAGTTTGGCACAAAAAGGGTTGGCACATTGTTTGAAAGATAAAAATAATAAACCGCGACCATTCTCTCTTATTGCATTAGGAGGATCGTGTAATGGGAGCATATTAGAAGGGCATAATTATACATATGTGGGTTCAACGTGGGGCAAAATAGTTGATATTTTGATGGAGCATAAATGTATGAACCCGATTATTTTTATAGATGAATTGGATAAGGTAAGTAAAACGGAGCACGGTAAAGAGCTAATAGGAATATTAACTCATTTAATAGACAGCACACAAAACACGCATTTTCAAGACAAATATTTTAGCAATATAGACTTAGATTTGTCGAAAGTATTATTTATATTTTCATATAACGATGTTGAGTTGCTGGATAAAATATTATTGGATAGAATACATAGAATAAAATTTGATATACTAACATTAGACGATAAGTTAATTATTGCACGTGATTACTTATTACCGGAATTATACGCAAAATTTCATTTTGATGAAATAGTAATATTTGAGGAAGAGGAACTTAGATTTATAATAGAACATTATACAAACGAGTCGGGAGTAAGAAAGCTAAAAGAAGTATTATTTGAAATAATATCTTCGTTAAATTTGATGCTATTGAAAAATAATAAATGCTACGAATTGCCGTTTAAAATAAGTTGCGACTTTATAGAAGACCTATTGAGAGATAGATTTAAAATAAGCTATTTAACAATAGTTAATGAGCCAAAAGTAGGAATAATTAACGGATTATGGGCAAACAGTTATGGAAATAGTGGGATTATACATATTGAAAGCAGTTTTTTTCATAGCACAAATTTTTTAGAATTAAAACTTACAGGACTGCAAGGAGATATAATGAAAGAAAGTATGGCTGTAGCGAAAACATTGGCTTACAATTTATTAAGCAGTGCAGAAAAGAGCGCAATAACAAAAGAGCTAGAGAAAAGCAAGATGCAAGGAATTCATATTCACGTGCCCGAAGGCGCAACCCCAAAAGATGGACCATCAGCAGGCGCAGCCATAACACTCGTATTATATAGTTTATTATCAAAGCGAAAAATAAGAAACAATATAGCAATAACGGGTGAAATATGCTTACAAGGAAACATAACAGCAATAGGAGGATTGGATTTGAAAATATTAGGTGGATTGCGTGCTGGTGTGACGACCTTTTATTATCCAAAAGCTAATGCTAAAGATTACAAATTATTTTATGAAAAGTATGAAAAAAATATGAGCAAAATTAAGTTTGTAGAGCTTGAAAATATAGTGCAAGCATTGGCGCAAATAATTATTTAAAATACTAAATCTAAAAATAGCAAATCTAAAAATACTAAATCTAAAAATAGCAAAAACTCTATAATACTAAAAACGCCAACAATTAAATATTAATATATTAATTAATAATATATTTATATTTTAATTAATAATGTCGAGCGGTCCAATAGCAATTACAATGAGTTTAACAAACATATTTGAATATATATCTTTCACAGCACCGTTATTGGTTGTTTTTTTTATTACTTTACTATCAATAGCGCAAAATAGTTTAGAAAAAGGAATAGTTTTTAATATGGGAATTGTAATACTTTCTGTAATAGTGCTAGTACTAAAAAATGTTATTAAAAATAAGCAAAGCATATTTGCATCACCATTTTGTAATATTTTACCGTCGCCTTTTACGGTTAAGGATGTAGGTGGAATTTATAATGCTCCATCACTAAGTAGTGCAATATTGTCATTTTCGTCAACATATTTAATTTATCCTATGGTAATAAATAGCCAACATAATTTTTCGTTGTTGCTATTTTTATTAGGTGTAACAGCTATAAATGTTGTTACAGAATACAATCAAAAATGCAGTGATATAATGGGACTAATATTAGGCTTGTTAATAGGAATATTTTTTGGAGTACTATATTATAGTATGCTATACATAAGCACAAAAAGTAAATTCGTGTATTTTGCCGACTCAGTAAGTAATAATGTGCAATGTAGTAAACCAACAAATCAGCAATTCAAGTGCCAAGTTTATAAAAATGGAGAAGTAATAGGCTAGTAATAGGCTAGTAATAGGCTAATATTATATTAAATCTTGTCTAATAATTCTTAATGTATCTTTTATTTTAGGAAATAAATGATGCCTATGAAAACTCGAAGACATAAGTTGAGGAACATTTGAGTTGGAAGTGTAAATTATATTTAAATTATTATATATAGCATCAATATTAGCTTTGCTATATTTGTTATCTAATTCATTGAAATCAAAAAGGGGTTTTTTAAGTTTAGTATTAATAGCATTATGAAAATTAAACATTAATAATTTGAAGTCTGCTTTGCTATTAATTTGAGCAAAATCTACCTTTTTTAACATAGCAGACGCGTCTTTACTACAATCAGGACACGGTAATGTGTTGCATATATTTTCTATTATATATATAATATTGCTTTTATGAAATAAAAATTTGTCTTCCTTAATTTTATGAGCAATAGTGTGGAATAAATTCCATACACTAGAACCCCAAATTTCTTTAGAAAAAGACATTTATAATATATTATAAAACTATTATAAAACTATTTTTAAAACGTTATTTATAACATTATTTATAACATTATTTATAACATTATTTATAACATTATTTATAACATTATTTATAACATTTATTTAAAACATTATTTATAACATTTATTTAAAACATTTAAAAACTATTTATTAAATTTAAGTAATTAATAAAATTTTTAGCAATGACTAGTAAAGAACTATTTATGCAATTTTTGAATGAAAGCGACAAGGAAAGCGACAAGGAAAGCAACAACGATAGCAAAAATGAAAGCAAAAATGAAAGCAAAAATGAAAGCAAAAATGAAAGCAAAAATGAAAGCAAAAATGACAACAATGAGAGAAAGAATAAAGAAAGATGCTTAATAAGTAATGAATTCTTAGATAATAATGCAATTACATTAATATGTAATCATAAATTTAATTTTTTAGAATTATATAACGAAGTCACAGAACAAAAAACGAAAAAATTATTAGATAATTCAAAATTAAAATTAAATGAAATAAAATGTCCTTATTGCAGGACGGTTAATAATAAAATTATGCCATATTTTAAGTATTATGAACATAAATTAGTAAAAGGTGTAAATAGCCCACCTGATTTATCTATTCAATTGTATGAATGTAGTTATATAGACAAATCTTCAAACAAATGTAGAAAAAACGCCTGCATAACAAAATATGGTATTTTTTGTAATAATCACTTTAAATATACAATAAATGAAGAAAAATTATTGGATGCTATTGATCCTGCTATAATGAAAATGTATAAAAAGAAAACGTTAATAGAGCTTAAAAATGAATTAAGAATGCATAATTACAAATTAACAGGAAATAAGGAAGATTTAATAAACAGATTAGTTTTAAAATTAAATCAATAAATCAATAAAATCAATAAATCAATAAATCAATAAATCATTTAAAATATATATAAAAACAATGTAAAATAATATAGCATATGAGTGAGCAAAAGCAAGTATTAATAAATACTATAAAAGAATGGATAGCTATTGATACAAAAATAGCACAATTGAATAAACAAGTTAAAGAATTGCGAAATTCTAAAAAGCAATTATCGGGAAGTTTAATCAATGTTATGGAAAATAATGAAATAGATAGATTTGATATAAATGATGGCAAATTAATATATAGAAAAAACAAAGTAAAGGCACCGTTAAATAAAGACTACTTATTTAAAATGTTGCAAGACTATTTTAAAGATAATCCCGAAATAGATAGTAATCACGTTAGTGATTTTATATTAGAAAATAGACCAATTATTGAGAAAAGTATATTAGTTATTAAACAAAATAAACAAAATAAATAACATTATATAAATATAAATGGGCGAATCTTCAAAAAATATAGTACTATCACTAAGTTTAATGCTCGTCTTAATTTTTTCTGGTTATTTAATAGGCAAATTTTTCAGTATTGGTTTAGAATATTATATGCCATTTTTAGTATGGTTATTAGCATTATGTATATTTAATATTTTTTTGGATAAAAATCACGTAAATGTGTATTTAGAACAGGTAAAATCATAATGTTTATTTTTATTTATTTAATCTTCATAAATAAATAAAAAAATAAAAAATAAAAATAATACACCTTAAAACTGTTAGGGTCATTATTGTCAAACTCATATTTAAGACTAAGTCCATTGCTAATAAGCTTATTTAAATTCAATTGGCTCCAATTTGTTACATAGGTAAAAAACGTGGTTGTTCCAAATGAAGTAGCACATATATACACATTTTCACTATTATTTAATGTACCAACAAAACCAGCAATCCCTTCGCTAATACTTGTAGGTCCTTCTTTATAATAAAAAGAGGTAAAATAAATATCAACAATTCTAGCCATTTTAGAACTACGCACATAACTCATATTATATGAGCGAATTACATCATAACACGTATGTGCATCAATATAGCGTTCTAATGTTTGAGTTTTAAACTGCTCCATATAATTTAATATTTTTTCATTATGTGATAAATTAATAGGTGATCGTTTAATAACGACGATTATTAAACCTGTGCGATTATTTCCAAATGTTGTGTCGGTGTCAAAACCAACCGTTAAACCTATTCGCAAATAGCTAACATCTTGAGGCAATGCTTCATATACATTATAAATTCCGTGCGCATATATAGTCCAACGGTTCCAAATAAGGTCCTCATTTTTCTTTAATGTTTCAGTCATTAAATAAGTTTTAGCTCCTATACCGTTAATTAGTGGTGGATATTTTATATTCTCAATAGACATTCTTACTAAATATTCAATAGCGCAATAATCAGAAATAAAAGGATAACTTCTATATTTTGGAAATGTAATAGTGGAAACTTTATCTTCATAAAATAAATGATTAAACAAATCAGCAATGATTAATCCATCGCAAAAATAGTGATCCATAAATATTACAAGTTTATTCTTGAAATAAACTATTAAATGTGGAGAGTTTATAATAACTTGCGATGGCTTTTTTCGAGTAATAGTTTCAATATATTCTTTAGCATTGCCTTCATTTTCAATAAAGTTCGCTTTACACTTAAAATTTTTCATAGACCAGCCGTCAAAAAGTTGTTTACATTTATCATATGTCCAGCCTTCGCTAAGTCTCCATTCAATATATTGGAACGATTGCCATCTATCTTGTATAAAATTGGAGTCTGGTGGTAATGCAACAATGTTATATTTATTATAAGTCAAAATTTGTTTGTTTCTTATTTTCTCATTTAGTAGAATAGGCACTTGGTGAGTTAAGCGAGCAATATATGCAAACGGTGTCAACACTATATATAATGGATTAGTCCATTTACAAATAAAAAAAAATAACCCATAAATAAAATTTAATATACTAGTTTTTGTAATATGCATTTTTATATTAATTTTTAAAATGCTTTTAATATATTTTTAACCAAATAATAAAAAAATTTATGACTATTATTTTATTCAATTCAACTTTCACAATATTCCACAAGCGACCCACTTGAATTAACTCGCTCTATAATTTTGTATTCATAATAGTCCGGAAACAATTTAACTAGCAAATATTCAATAAAATTATTAAATAATTGAATAATCATTTAATAATATTAATATTAATATTAGAATTAGAATATATTATAATTTAACAATATTGAACAAATTTTATATTTCAATTTTTTTATAGCTATTATCATTAAAGCTATTTTAATCTAGCAATAATTTTTTAATAAAATTATTTCGCGCATTAACTACTTCTGGTTTAGAGCAACTATTATTAGCAGTAACCTGATTAGCGTGTATTCTGTAATATAGTAAATTTTCTTGAATATTATATAGCTTGCCAAAATGTTTGAGCAGTTTTAGTTCTAGTTCAAAGTCTTCGTATAGCGAATGTGTGTGCTCATTATAATTGCCAACTGCGAGCACAGCAGACTTTCTATAACATACGCACGGATGATTTACAAACCAATGTGATGGATTTCTTTTATAGTCTGCCCACGTTAATAAATATGGGTGATTTGTGCAACCTTGAAGCACTTTAGAATTATCAATTTCTTTTAAGTAATGCGCATTAGAGCCAACAATAGCACAATCTAAATTATTTTTCATAAATTCTAGTTGCTTAATAAAACGATCAGCCACACATATGTCGTCGCTATCAACTTTAATAATGATTTCGTGAGAGCACATTTCCACGCCTTTATTTAAACTATAACCAATACCCTTATTTGTAGGCCATTTTTTATAAACAATTTTAACAAACCGCATTTTAGCTTTAAATTCATCAAGTGTTTTTTCTAATAGCTTAGTACTTAGTTCATTTGATCCATCATTAATCCATATTAGCTCAATCCCAAAGTGGCCGTTTTGTATTTTTATTGATTCTAAACATTCTACAACATATTTATGATTTGTATTATAACTGCTTACTAAAACAGAGACCCAAATTTTAGGCTCTTTATAAATGTCTTCTAATTCAATTGAATTCATAATTTCATAATTTTGCTTAGTAGAGCCCCATTCTTGATACGCATAAACAATAGAATGCCCCATATATTGCATTCCGGTGGCATGCTTTGGCAAAAAATAATAAC
>Ga0209355_1001700_pt1 | contig 12412 bp, 14 predicted proteins | sample LauGreSBDMM110SN_3_FD_187563 | JGI IMG/M metagenome (GOLD analysis project Ga0209355, IMG submission 187563) | Freshwater lake microbial communities from Lake Michigan, USA - Sp13.BD.MM110.SN (SPAdes) (version 2) | ecosystem: Environmental > Aquatic > Freshwater > Lake | place: Lake Michigan...
TTTATCGGCGGGTCGGGGTGAGCGGATTCGAACCCCCGGCCTCTGCGTCCCGAACGTAGCGAACTACCAGACTAAGCTACACCGCAGCTTCAAATCGACGAACCCGATTCGAGCTTGAACGGCTCAAGACGATCGATCAAGACAACGGCGAGATAACTCTATCAGAGCGTCTTTGTATTCTGAGTTGTCAAGCATGGTCAGGCTGTTTTCTGCCAAACGGGTTTGCTCTCGCGCTGCGTCACGCGTGGCCTCAATGGAGCCTGTGCGCCGGACCGCCGCAATGACCTCTGGCAACCGGTCTACATCCCCCGTCTCAATGGCCTGGCGAATCAAAGCGCGCTCCTGCGGGTTGCCGCGCTCCATGGCCAGCAGCAAGGGCAGCGTAGGCTTGCCTTCTCGAAGATCGTCGCCGACGTTTTTGCCCATCTCGCCGGCCGATCCTTCGTAATCGAGCAAATCATCGATGAGCTGAAAAGCCGTACCCAAGGAACGACCGTAGTCGGCACATGCCTCTTCCAGATCGGCGGGCGCGCCTGCCAAGACGGCACCGAGGCGGGCACTTGCTTCAAAAAGCTTTGCCGTTTTGTAGCGAATCACCTTGAGGTAGTCGGCGACTGGCAAGTCGGCGTCGTGCATGTTCATGAGTTGCAGCACTTCGCCTTCGGCAATGATGTTCGTTGCGTCAGACAGAACTTGAAGCACCTTCATCTGGTTGACCGAAACCATCATCTGGAAGGCCCGCGAATAGATGAAGTCGCCAACCAGAACGCTGGCCGCGTTGCCAAAAACAGCGTTCGCCGTTTTTCGCCCGCGTCGCAGCCCAGACTCGTCGACCACGTCGTCGTGCAAGAGGGTTGCCGTGTGGATGAACTCGACGCTCGCCGCAAGTTCGAAACGCTCTGCGCCCTTGAAGCCAAGCGCGTTGGAGAAGAGCAAAACCAGCAGTGGCCTGATGCGCTTGCCGCCCGCGGTCGTGATGTACCTTGCGATCTGGTCAACGAGGGCCACTTCAGAAGTCAGCCTTCGTCGAATGACCGCATCCACCTCCCGCATCTCTTCGCCCATGGCGTCAATGCCGGGGTTCCGGGGTGCTGGTCGAACTTTAAGTTCTGCGCGCACAAGATCCTTGTCTAAGCTCATTCAAAATTATAGGAACTTGGGCGGTTGACTCTTTAAGCGACTCGGCGGCGGATCTTGCCCTTCTATAAGTTCGCACCATGTGTTAACGTGCTGGGTTCTGCGCGCGATCAAGTTCCGAGATCGATGTGCGCCGAGAACCAAATTGGAAGGGTCAGACATGTACGCGGTCATAAAAACCGGGGGTAAGCAGTACCGGGTCACCACAGGTGAAAAGATCAAGGTCGAATTGATTGCGGCTGAGGTGGGTCAAGAGGTGACTCTGGATCAGGTCTTGGCTGTCGGTGAAGGTGCTGCGATGACGATCGGCACCCCGCTGGTTGCAGGCGCGACCGTTTCGGCGACGGTGTTGTCACAGGGCAGGCATGACAAGGTTCGCATCTTCAAGATGCGCCGTCGCAAGCACTACCAAAAGCGCCAAGGTCACCGGCAGTCGTACACCGAGCTCCAGATCGGCGCTGTGAACGCTTGATCAAAATATTGCACCCAAGGGAGTAAAGCATGGCACAGAAAAAAGGCGGCGGCTCAACCCGCAATGGACGAGATTCCCAGCCCAAGATGCTCGGAGTCAAGGCGTATGGTGGCGAGGTGATCTCGTCTGGCTCGATCATCGTGCGACAGCGCGGAACCCAGTTTCACCCAGGCGTGAATGTGGGTGTCGGTCGGGACCATACGCTTTTTGCTCTTGCCGATGGCGAGGTGGTTTTTTCGGTCAAGGGCCCTCAAAATCGTCGTACGGTCAGTGTGAAAGCATCCTGATATTCAGGCTCTGATTTGACAGCAGGCCCCGGTTTTCCCGGGGCCTTTGTTTTTATGGATAAAAAGTTTCGATATATCCTTTTTACTCCTGCCCCGTTCGACTCATAAAAGCAACCACTCTTTTTCCCCACTTCTACATTTCATGAAATTCGTTGATGAAGCAACTATCGACATTGCCGCCGGGGATGGTGGCAATGGCTGCATGAGCTTTCGTCGCGAGAAGTTCATTCCATTTGGGGGCCCCAATGGGGGCGATGGTGGGCGAGGCGGGAGCGTTTTCGCGGTTGGTGACAGAAACCTCAATACGCTTATCGACTACAGATATGCTCGACGCCATGAGGCGCGTCGAGGAGAAAATGGTCGGGGATCTGACCAGTTTGGCGCTGCTGCCGAGGACATCATCCTGCGCATGCCGATGGGTACTATCATCACGGATGTTGATTCGGATCGCGTGATCGCCGAGTTGCTCGTTCCTGATGAGAAAGTCCTGCTTGCAAAGGGTGGAGACGGCGGTTTTGGAAATCTTCATTTCAAAACCAGCACCAACCGAGCACCAAGGCAAAAAACCCCCGGTTGGCCAGGTGAAAAATTCAATATTCGTCTTGAGTTGCGGGTTTTGGCAGACGTGGGTTTGCTCGGTATGCCGAACGCTGGCAAATCCACGCTGATTACAGCCATTTCGAATGCCAAACCCAAGATTGCAGACTATCCATTCACGACGCTTCACCCCAATCTTGGGGTGGTTCGGGTCGCGCCTGAACAAAGTTTTGTCGTGGCGGATATTCCGGGCTTGATTGAGGGGGCCTCTGAGGGCGCGGGGTTGGGACATCTATTCCTGAGGCACTTGCAGCGCACACACCTGCTGCTTCACCTGGTGGACTTTGCTCCATTCGACCCCGCTGTGGATCCGGTGGCGCAGGCGAAGGCGATCGTTCGCGAGTTGAAAAAGTACGATGAGTCGCTTTACGACAAACCCCGCTGGGTGGTGCTCAACAAGCTTGACATGATTCCCGTTGAGGAGCGAGCTCAACGAGTCGCCGACTTCGTCAAGCGCTTCAAGTGGAAGGGCCCCGTTTTCCAGATTTCCGCACTCACCCGAGAGGGTTGCGAGTCCTTGATCCGTGCTGTGTTTGACCATGTGGCTGGCGCCAAGAACGCACCTGAGCCAGAGATGGACCCCCGTTTCACAGACTCCATCAACGGTGTTGAAGACCCATGAACGAAGTGCTTGCAAACGCTCGCCGTATCGTCATCAAGGTGGGGTCCAGCCTTGTGACCAACGAGGGGCGGGGGCTGGATTCCGATGCGATTGGCAACTGGTGCCGACAACTGGCCGCCCTGGCCGCGCAGGGACGTGAGTTGGTGATGGTGTCTAGTGGCGCTATCGCCGAGGGCATGACGCGGCTGGGTTGGTCTGTGCGTCCCAAGCAGTTGCATGAGTTGCAAGCTGCTGCTGCCGTGGGCCAGATGGGACTGGTGCACATGTATGAGTCGATGCTCAGGGTTTATGGCGTTAAAAGTGCGCAGGTGTTGCTGACGCACTCTGACCTTGCCGACCGTGAGCGCTATCTCAATGCCAGATCGACATTGACGACGTTACTGAAATTGAATGTCATCCCCATCATTAATGAAAATGACACGGTCGTTAATGATGAAATAAAGTTCGGCGATAACGATACCCTGGGCGCTTTGGTTGCTAATTTGATAGAGGCTGATGCGCTGGTCATCCTCACCGATCAACACGGCCTCTACTCGGAAGACCCGAGAAAAAATCCGCAGGCTCAACTGATTGCAAATGCCTTGGCAGGAGACCCTGCTCTCGAGCGCATGGCCGGCGGTGCAGGAAGCACCATAGGCCGTGGCGGCATGATCACAAAGATACTGGCAGCCAAACGCGCCGCGCGCAGCGGAGCGAGTACCGTCATCGCCTGGGGACGAGAAAAAGATATTCTCTTGAGACTTTGTGCCGGCGAGCCGATCGGAACAGCCTTGGGGGTTCAGACGCCCAAAATGGCGGCTCGCAAGCAATGGATGATGGATCAACTTCAGTTGCGCGGTGCCTTGGTTCTCGATGCGGGCGCACGGAGCAAAATCTGCGGCGAGGGTAAGAGCTTGTTGCCTGTTGGCGTCATTGAAGTGAAGGGGGATTTTCACCGCGGGGACGTTATTTCCCTTTTGGGTGCCGACGGCGTTGAAGTGGCTCGTGGGCTGATCAACTACTCAAGCGGTGAAGCGAGATTAATAGCCAGAAAATCATCCAACGAGCTTGAAGCAACTTTGGGATTTTCCTGCGAGCCTGAGATGGTTCACAGAGATAACATGGTCATTCTCGAAGATCATTGACCCACATGAATTTCAATGGGGCTCAAGGAGCAGGATCCTTCCCCATCACGTTTTTTGTTTGATGTGAATTGACGGCTTTTTGAAATCCTGCTTCTGGCAAAAACCTAGAGAGTTCGGTTAAAGCCATTTGATAAACGTTGCGCTTGAAGTCAATCACAACGTCCAGAGGTATCCAGTATTCATGCCATCTCCAGGCATCGAACTCCGGGTGGTCGGTGGCTCGCAGGTTCATGTCGCTGTCACGACCCGTCAGTTGCAACAAAAACCAGATCTGCTTTTGTCCACGGTAGTGGCCCCGAGACTCGCGTCTTATGAACCTGTCGGGCACCTCGTAGCGCAGCCATTCTCTGGTGCGCGCGATGATGCGCACGTGGTCAGGGAAAAGCCCCACTTCTTCGTGCAGTTCCCGATACATCGCCTGCTCGGGCGTCTCGCCGTATTTGATCCCTCCTTGAGGGAACTGCCACGAGTCCCGTCGGAGCCGTTTGCCCCAAAAAACCTCGTTTTGATGGTTCAGCAACACGATCCCGACGTTGGGTCTGAACCCCTCGCGGTCGAGCATAATCTTCTCCAGAATCTATTGTTATTTTCATTATTGCACTGGGTATGGGCGGTGAAAACCCTTGCAGCCTGTCCTTCCTTGTGCCCGCACTTGCTTTCGGCTGGTGCGCTCACCCGGGGCCCATCCGGGCAGATCTCCACATGAAAGTTTCCCAGTTTTTCGTCTCCACCCTCAAAGAAGCGCCTGCGGAGGCCGAGGTGGTGAGTCACAAATTGATGCTCAGGGCAGGCTTCATCAAGCGCTTGAGCGCGGGCATCTACTCCTACATGCCGATGGGCTTGAGAGTCATCCGCAAGGTTGAATCCATCGTCAGGCAAGAGATGACCCGCGCCGGTGCCGTTGAGTTGCTCATGCCGCTCGTGCAGCCGGCCGAGTTGTGGCAAGAGACAGGCCGCTTCGACAAGATGGGGCCGGAGTTGCTGCGGGTCAAAGACCGCCATGACCGCGACTTCATCATTCAGCCCACCAGCGAGGAGGTGATCACGGACATCGCCCGCCAGGAGCTTCGCAGCTACCGCGCGCTGCCCAAGAACTTCTTTCACATCCAGACCAAGTTTCGAGACGAGCGTCGCCCGCGTTTTGGCGTGATGCGCGGACGTGAGTTCACGATGAAGGACGCGTATTCGTTCGATCGCGACGCCGCGTCGGCAGGCAAGAGCTACGACGCCATGTACGCGGCCTACGTTCGAATCTTTGAGCGTCTTGGGTTGACCTTTCGTGCCGTGGCTGCCGACACCGGCGCGATCGGTGGCGACAGATCCCACGAGTTTCAGGTGATTGCCGAAACCGGCGAGGACGCAGTGGTCTACTGTCCGCAATCGAGCTACGCCGCCAACATCGAATTGGCTGAGGCGATTTGTCTGATCGATGAGCGCGCAGCTGCCGCCAAGCCCTTGGTCAAGGCGTCCACGCCGGCCAAGACCACCTGCGAGGAGGTGGCCGAATTTCTGGGCTTGCCGCTGTCTTCGATGGTCAAGTCGCTCGTTGTCGCGACCGATCCCCCGCCTGACTCTCCCGAGGGGACCCGCGCGAGTCTTTACCTGCTGCTGGTGCGAGGCGACCACTCACTCAATGAAGTCAAGGTCGGCAAGTTGCCTGGGCTCAAGGCGGGCTATCGGTTCGCAACGGGGGTCGAAATCTCTGACTGCTTTGGTTGCAAGCCCGGCTACCTGGGCCCCGTGGGGGTATCCGGGTCCGTGACGGTCATCGCTGACCGTACCGTGGCTGCGATGAGCGACTTTGTGTGTGGCGCCAACGAAGAAGATTTTCACCACGTGGGCGTCAACTGGGGCCGCGATGTGGCCGAACCGCTTTGGGTGGCTGACATCCGCAACGTGGTCGAGGGTGATCCGTCTCCTGACGGCTGCGGCCCGTTGGCGATCCAGCGTGGCATCGAGGTGGGCCATGTCTTCTACCTTGGCACCAAGTACAGCGAGGCCATGAATGCCACGTATCTGGACGAAGGCGGCAAGCCTCGTTTGATGGAAATGGGCTGCTACGGCATTGGAATCACACGCATCCTCGGTGCGGCGATCGAACAGTCGCACGACGATCGCGGGATGATCTGGCCCGCATCCATCGCGCCATTCGCTGTGGTCATTTGTCCCATCGGATACGACCGATCTGATGCCGTGCGTGCTGCCTGCGACCAGCTGCACGCCGATTTGACCGCTGCCGGAATCGATGTGTTGCTTGATGACCGGGGCGAACGTCCTGGGGCGATGTTCGCCGACTGGGAACTCATAGGCGTGCCACACCGAGTGGTCATCGGAGACCGAGGATTGAAAGAGGACACGGTCGAATATCAGGGCCGGCGCGATGCGCAAGCCCAGACCGTGCCGCTGCCCGGCATCTTGGACTGGCTTGGGGCAAAGCTCTCGGCATGACGCTCAATCGGCGAGCACTGTTGATCTCGGGTCTGGCCACGCTGGCCCCCGCATCAAATGTGCGCGCAGGCAGTCAGGTCGAAGAGCCTTTGGCTGATGCGGTGCGTTCGGCGTTGTCGGCGGCGGTGTCTGACGCCGCTCCGCCGAGGGTCGAGTTCGACACCGTCGAGGCGCGGTTAGGCTATTTGCGTTGGCTGGGTGCGGCCAGCGATCGGCTCAAGAACCGCAAGCCCGATGACGACGTCAGACGGGAGTTTCTCGAGGCCGTTTGGTACGAGAGCAAGCGCAAGGGGCTGGATCCGTCCTTGGTCCTCGGTTTGATCCAGGTTGAAAGTGGTTTTCGCAAGTACGCCATCAGCTCGGCTGGTGCTCGGGGATACATGCAGGTGATGCCGTTTTGGTCGCGGCTGATTGGCGACGGTGACATTGGCCGGCTGTTTCACATGCAGACCAACCTGCGATTTGGTTGCGTGATCCTGCGCCACTACCTCGACGTCGAGCGTGGTGATCAGTTTCTGGCGCTTGGTCGCTACAACGGCAGCCGAGGCCGCGCTGAGTACCCGAACATGGTGTTCGCGGCCCGTCAGCAGTGGGACGTCCGTCAGGGCTGACAAGACGGGCTCACAGCCGCCGTCCAAGGCTGCGGAGTGGCCGAGTCGACACCGATCAAGGCGAGCACGCGCTCAACGCTGTCGTTGACCATCTCGAACAGGGGCAACCATTACCGCCTGCGTGGTGAAAGAGCCACTCGCGATCGTGGCATCGATCTCGGCCGGGTTGTGCGCTTGATCGGCACGGCGCTCAAGCCAGGCGCGATCCAGACCGAGCTCGTGGTGTGCATTGAGCACCCCGACCGGGCTGGCCACCCAATGAGTTTCGAACCCCGTAACTCGCAGTCGCTGCAGCAGGCGCACCCCATGAACGGCACCGGATGCGCCTGAGATGCCGCCACCACTCTGGGCCGCGGGGCCTTGAGCGGCTCCCTGATCGGCTTCGGGCTGCCGACGAATCAGGGCTTGAGCAAAGACTGCAGCTCGCCGGCCTCGTGCATCTCGGCAATGATGTCGGAGCCGCCGACGAACTCGCCATTCACATAAAGCTGCGGGATGGTGGGCCAGTTGGCGTATTCCTTGATGCCCTGACGAATATCTTCGTCTTCGAGCACGTTGAAGGTTTTGACGTTGGTCACGCCGCAGGCCTTGAGGATCTGAATCGCACGTCCCGAAAACCCGCACATCGGAAACTGCGAGGTTCCTTTCATGAACAAGACAACGGGGTTGCCTTTGACGATTTCATCGATTCGCTTGAGGGTGTCGCTCATGGGTGCTCCGAATGGCTGTCTTGAACAGCGTCCAAGCCTACACGAAACGACGGCGTCATGGCAGGTGCACCTGTCCACCCGTGCATCGCTCCAGGCCCGCGAGGTCGCGCAGCGTTTGCACTTGGGCAAAGCCCGCTCCCGCCAGCCGCTGTCGCAGCGCATGGGCTTGATCATGGCCGTGCTCGAGCAGCAACCAGCCATCCGGGTTCAAGTGCGCGCGAGCGCCATCGATGATCTCTTCTAGATCTGCCAGACCGTCTCGGTGGGCGATCAGTGCACCTTGGGGTTCATGACGCAGCGCTGCCAAGTGGTGATCCCCGTTGGCGATGTAAGGCGGGTTGCTCAGCGCCAGGTCGAAGCGTTTGCCGGGTACGGCGCTCCACCAGGCTCCTTGCACCAGATCGATGTTCAGGTTGAGGGAGCCGGCATTGCCGCTGGCCGTTTCGAGCGCGGCCGCGCTGCAATCCACAGCCACCACCGAGGCTGCCTCGAAGCGGTGCTTGATCGCCAGCGCGATGGCGCCGCTGCCAGTACCCAGATCGATGACGCGTGGATTTGACATCGCAGCCAGCGGGCCTTGCAGCAAGCGCAGTCCCCAGTCGACCAGCAGTTCGGTCTCTGGGCGCGGAACCAGTACGGATGGGCCGACCTGCAGCATCAGCCCGTGAAACTCTTTCTGGCCAAGCAGGTAAGCCAAAGGCTCGCCATCACGGCGGCGGCCCACCCACTGCATCAGCTTTTCGCTTTGAATTCGTGTGAGCAGCAGGTCGTCGTGCGCGACTAACCAGCCGCGCGGTTGATTCAGCAAGGCGCCGAGCATCAACTGTGCATCCAGCCTGTCGATGCCCTCGCTGCGCGCCTGGGCCGTCGCCTGTGCGATCGACCACGGCCCCAGCGGGCCTGCATCTGTCACGACTCTCCGCTTTCAAGTGCGGCAAGTTGCTCAGCGGCGCTGGCCGCCTTGAGCGAAGACACCACTTCATCGAGTTCCCCATCCAGGATGGACTGCAGCTTGTAAAGGGTCAAATTGATGCGGTGATCGGTCAGCCTGCCCTGAGGAAAGTTGTAGGTTCGTATGCGATCGCTGCGATCCCCGCTGCCGATCAGCCCCTTCCGGGTGGCCGCATCTTTGGCTGCGCGTTCGTTGCGGTCCTTGTCGCGCAGGCGGGCGGCGAGCACAGCGAGTGCCTTCGCCTTGTTGCGATGCTGCGAACGGTCGTCTTGGCATTCAGCCACCAGGCCGGTCGGGATGTGTGTCACCCGAATGGCGCTGTCGGTCTTGTTGACGTGCTGCCCGCCTGCGCCACTGGCGCGGAAGGTGTCGATGCGCAGATCCGCCGGGTTCAGTTGTATTTCTTCGGCCTCGTCGGGTTCCGGCAGCACGGCGACCGTGCAAGCGCTGGTGTGGATGCGCCCCTGTGTTTCGGTCACAGGCACGCGCTGCACCCGATGTCCACCTGACTCGAACTTGAGCTGGCCGTAGACGTTGCTGCCCTCGATGCGCAGCACCACTTCCTTGTAGCCACCGAGGTCGGACAGGCTCTCTGACATCAGCTCTGCGCGCCAGCCCAAGCGTTCCGCGTGACGCAGATACATCCGTGCGATGTCGGCGGCGAACAGCGCCGACTCGTCGCCACCGGTGCCCGCACGAATTTCCACGAAGGCATTGCGAACATCGTCGGGGTCCTTGGGCAGCAAAGAGGCTTGCAAGGTCTGGTGCAGCCGGTCGACGTCGGCCAGCGCCGCGGTGATTTCGTCTTGCGCCATTTGCGCCATGTCCGCATCGTTCGCTGACTGCTCGAGCAGGGCGCGGGCGGCCTGAGCATCGTGCTCGCGTGCCTTGAACTGCTGGAAGGCCGCCACCAGCATCGCCACCTCAGCGTGTTCTCGCGTGACGGCCCTGAAGCGGTTCATGTCGACAGCGATCGCCGGATCGGCCAGCATGGCTTCGACCTCGTGGAGGCGAAGTGCCAAACGTTCAAATTGCTGCCGAAGGGAATCTTTCATGGGGCCATTCACGCACCGGGAGACGGCTTGTCACCCAAGCCGCTCAGCCTAGCATCACCTGAGCTGTGTGTTCGCCTGCCAGCGTGGCGGCGTCAAAGGTTTGCGTCGTCGGCTGCCGAGTCTGGCTTGCCCGAGGCTTGGCCGCCAAAAGCCGAGTTGCGCAGGAAAAGTCGTGACACGGTCTGAGCCAGATCCGCACGTTGAGCGGGCTCTGCGGTGTTCAGTTCAACCAGCGCGCCGTGCATCATCTTCTGGGTCAATCCGCGCGACATCGATTCAAGAACTGCCTCGATGTCTTCGCCTTTGGCCAGCAACTTGCGCGCACGGGCCATTTCTGCGGCGCGCCATTCATCGGCTTGAGAGTTCAAGGCGCGGATCAGCGGCACTGTGTTGCGCTGACCCAGCCAGTTCACGAAGCCCTGCACTCCGGTTTCTATGATGGCCTCGGCCTGCTGGACTGCGGCCTGTCGCTTTTCGCCGGCAATTTGCACCAGCGATGACAAGTCATCGACCGTGTACAGGTAGATGTCCGACAGCCGGCTGACTTCAGGCTCGATGTCGCGCGGCACGGCCAGGTCGACCATGAAGATCGGGCGGCGCTTGCGCGCCTTGAGCGCACGCTCCACAGCACCCAGGCCAATGATCGGCAAGGTGCTGGCAGTGCACGAGATCACCGCGTCAAACTCGCCCAAGCGGTTGGGCAGCTCAGACAGCGGCAGCAATTCGGCGTTGAATTTTTTGGCTAGCGTCTCGCCGCGTTCGCGCGTGCGGTTGGCGATCGCCATGGCGAGTGGCTTTCTTGCGGCGAAATGCGTGGCGACCAGTTCGATCATCTCGCCGGCGCCCACAAAAAGAATCTTGATCTGGCTGAGGTCTTCAAACAGCTGCGATGCCAGTCGCACCGACGCGGCGGCCATGCTGATCGAATGCGATCCGATTTCGGTCGAGCTGCGAACCTCTTTGGCAACAGCGAAGGACCGCTGGAACATCTGGTGCAGCGTCGAGCCCAGCGTGCCAGCCGTGTCTGCCTCGCGCACAGCCTGCTTCATCTGGCCCAGGATCTGGGGCTCGCCCAGCACCATCGAATCGAGGCCGCTGGCCACGCGGAATGCATGACGGGCTGCCGCTTCGTTTTCGAGCACGTAGGTGTGTTCGCGCAGGCTGGCTGCCGACATGCCGCCCACCTCAGCCAGCCAGTCCATCGCAGGTGTGACCATGCCAGCGTCGGCACCCACATACAGCTCCGTGCGGTTGCAAGTGGACACCAGCGCAGCTTCCGGAGAGCGTTGCACTTTTTCTCGAAACGCCAGCAGCATGGGCGCCAATCGCTCGGGCGAAAACGCAAACCTTCCGCGCATGTCCAGCGATGCGGTGGCGTGGTTGAGGCCTAAGGTGAAAACGCTCATAGTGACTTTGACTGTCAACGAAAATTTACAGTATTTTCATCTCGCCGCCCACCTGACAATCGCGACCAGCCCCAAATCGGCCTTCGATCCACGTGGTGGGCCTGAATGGCGACTCGAATGAACCTTGCTGGCGTGTTTTTTCATCTGCTTGATTTCCTGGCGCCGGCCATCGCATTGGGGCTGCTCGGCGCTGCCGCGTCGAAAGTGCTGTGGCGCAGCGAGTTGCGCTCGGTGCGTTGGTTGTCTTTGGCCACCAGTGGTGCACTGGCCAGTCTTGCGGCTGAACTGGCAGGCCTGATCGTCACCGGGCACGATGCGAAGATGGTGACCTACATGTCCATGGTGCTGGCCTGCGCGGCCGGCCTGTGGTGGTGTGTGCGCCGACGCTGAAGGGGGCTTGGTGCCTCAGTCAGCACGCAATTCCCCGCGCAGCGAGTGTGGGTTGGCCTCGGTGATCCACACGTCCATCAACTGGCCAAGCAGACCAGGCCCCGCCTTGAAATTGACCTTGCGGTTGCAGATCGTTCTGCCCATCCACTCGCTGCTGTCCTTGCGCGACGGGCCTTCGACCAGCACGCGCTGCCGCGTGCCGACCAGAGACACGCTGATGTCGTGGGCATGGTTTTCGATGGCGGCCTGAAGCGCTTGCAAGCGCTCCAGTTTCACGGCGTAGGGCGTGTCGTCTTGCAGTGACGCGGCCGGCGTGCCAGGCCGGGGGCTGAAGATGAAGCTGAAGCTGCTGTCAAAGCCCACGTCTTCGATCAACTTCATCATCTTGGCGAAGTCCTCATCTGTCTCGCCGGGAAAGCCGACGATGAAGTCGCTCGACAGGCGCAGATTCGGCCGCACGGCGCGCAGCTTGCGGACCGTGCTTTTGTATTCCATGGCGGTGTAGCCGCGCTTCATCGCCATCAGGATGCGATCGCTGCCATGCTGCACCGGCAGGTGCAGGTGGTCAACCAGCTGCGGCACGCGTGCGTAGACATCGATC
>Ga0209355_1001702_pt1 | contig 12395 bp, 10 predicted proteins | sample LauGreSBDMM110SN_3_FD_187563 | JGI IMG/M metagenome (GOLD analysis project Ga0209355, IMG submission 187563) | Freshwater lake microbial communities from Lake Michigan, USA - Sp13.BD.MM110.SN (SPAdes) (version 2) | ecosystem: Environmental > Aquatic > Freshwater > Lake | place: Lake Michigan...
GATCAGCTGCTTTATTCAAGAAAATCTACGCACGAAAATTTCACTGCGCAATTGGAAGTTGAAGTCATTATAACCAAACAAAAAACAAATTCCGACACCCTTCGATACACTTACACACCCAACCAAATGCAGGAATCAGGAGTTTGGAGGAAGGAGATACCCTTGCCTATTTCCTTTGGCAATTACGAGGTTGTTGTTAAACTTAAAGATTTGAATCGCCGCGCTCAACACGAAAAGAAATTTAGTTTTTTGAAAAACGAGCAACCCAGTACGTATGATATTCGAGTGACTGCGAACGGTTTATACACGCCCGTTTATGATCAGTACTTAGTCACCGGCGACACGATACATCTCGACTTTCCGCGATTTAAAAATTCAGAATATCCACCGGTTGAAATTTTTTCGCTCACCGAAATTCCGAATCTTCCTCCACCAGCCTTCTCAAACAACTCTCCTGTAATTCCTGATTCATCGTCATTCAGTTTAACCAATTTAAGTTTCGATGGAAGCCGCTACAACTTTATTGCAGAGAACAAATCATACCTTTTCCGAACGAAAAATTCCTCGCAACTCTATTTGTATTCTAATGGCGAATTTCCCACGACTACCTCATTAAAGGATTTGATTGCTCCGTTGAGATACATCACGTCCAAATCCGAATTCGAATACATCTACAATGTTCGCGACCCTTACACCAGTTTTTGTAATTTCTGGAAAGACTGCGGGGGATCGGAAGAAAAAGCAAAAGAACTCATCTCTATTTTCTTTCGAAGAGTAAACACCTCCAACACTTATTTTTCCTCTGCCGTTCCGGGTTGGAGAACAGATCGCGGAATGATCTACATTATCTACGGAAAACCTACACGAGTAGAAAACGTTGGATACAGCGAGCGTTGGGTATATGGCGACGAGACCATTCCTGGATCTTTTTCATTCCTCTTTCGATATAAAAAAGACAACCTATCGAACAACGTTTATATACTTCAACGCGACGGTCTCTACAGAAGCAGTTGGGAGATTGCCGTTAACACTTGGAGACAAGGAAGAGTATTCCGCGAATAAGGCTTACTTTTGCAACGTGAGACCTACTACATCAACATCATCGAAATCGAATTTAATCATTGGCATTCATCCGTTGGAAGAGGCCCTTGATGCCGGGAAAAACATTGATAAAGTTCTTTTCAACAAAGAATTGCGCAGCGATAAATTGCGTCAGTTGAAAGACCGATTGAAAAAAGAAAAAATCCCCTTCGTTCTTGTTCCCGAAATAAAACTCAATAAAATAACCCGCTCGAATCACCAAGGCGTTCTTGCCTTCATGGCTCCTATTGCCTTTGCTGATTATGAGAATGTGGTTATAAATGCAATGGAAAGTGGCGAACCTCCTTTGTTTCTAATTCTAGATAGAGTTACTGACGTTCGAAATTTCGGAGCTATTTGTCGCTCGGCTGAATGCTTCGGCGTAAAAGGTATAATTGTTCCGGAAGTCGGAGCCGCTCAAATAAATGAAGATGCACTTAAAGCTTCGGCTGGGGCACTCATGCATTTGAACATTTGTAAAGTAAAAAACTTGCTCGACGCATTAGACTATTTACACGCCTCTGGAATAGGTTCCGTTGTTCTTTCTGAAAAAGCGACTGTTAGTCTTCAAGAATTTCAAAAATCGCGTGATCAAAATTTGGGATTGTGCATCATAATGGGTTCTGAGGAAGATGGAATTAATCCGCAGCTCTTGAAACGCGCACACCAATTGGTGACTATTCCAATGAAAGGACAAACAAGTTCTTTGAACGTCTCAGTGGCAGCAGGAATTGCTCTTGCTTCATTAACAGCTTAGAATCTCACTCCAAACGAAAAACTAACTTGCACCAGTAAGTTGTCGATGCTCGCCATTGAAATCAATGAAGGGTCATAAAGGAAATACCCATCCTTGTTTTTCGTAATCATCAAAGCACCGTCGCAATAGAAATCGTCTTTTTTATATCCACCACCGACGTTCCAATTGAACAGAGGCTCTGCAGGTTTTTGAGCGAGTTCAGTGTAAACCGAAGTTCTATATCCAACCCCCGCTCTTAGGCGATAAACATCTCCCAAACGAAACTCGGTTCCCAATCTCCCTTTGTGCACACGCTTGAAATTCTCCTGAATTGCTTGATTTTCTAAAGCGAATTCCGAAGTGCCACCTGTAATTCCGTACATCGTCATTTTCGAGAAATCAGAAGACTCATAGTCTGCAGACACAATTCCAAAATTCCCGAGGATTAACGCTGCTCCCGCACCAACTACTGCAGGTGTTTGAAAACCATAATCAAAAACATTTTTGTCAGATGAATAACTGTAAGGTGTCGCTCCAATGGTACTCTCTATCTTCGCTGTATAATTATCGCTAATCGATTGCTTGCACGAGGAATGCCAAAACGCTCCCAAGCGCACATAAGGACTAGGGACATACTGAACACCTAATTTAGCTTGAACTGAAGGGCCTTTTGTTAGAACATCGGAAGTGTTATTGTCTTCGATTAAAGAATAATTAATCGCAGTGCCGTTGGAAGAAAAAGATTCCGAATATGTTGAATTCTTTTCAAACACCACTTTTCGAAAGGCAAAGGATGCTCCTAAAAATAACTTCTCCTCAAACGCACGCGCAACACTTAAGCAGGTCTCACGAACATATCCTTTCTCTTCCACATGCTGGCGGCGAGTGAAGGTATTGTTATCTATGTTCACGTGCTCATAAGGTTCAGAAATTCCCGGGTTAATTAAATAATTCTCCCAAGCCAATCCGGCGCCGAAAGGAAAAGATGCCGTCACATCTGCATTTGCAGGATTGTAATCATTCAATTGGTTCGTATACACATCGAGCAGGGAAGACTGATTGTCGCTCGATTCTAAATCGTATTTTCTTTTAAATGATTGTGTTCTACCATAGGCCAATCCGTATACCCAAGGACCCCATCCGGATCCTGCTGTTCCGAAAGTTGAAGTAAATCCGAACGTATTTATTCCCAAGCCCGTTGAGCCGGTTGAAGAAACGCGATTGTTAAAATCGACTTGCGTTGAACGCGATAGCAAACTCAATCCAAACTCCATGCTCTGCTTTTTGTAGGCAGCAATACCTGCAGGATTTTGAAAAAAATTAGTGAAGTCTGCACCGAGGGCGGTATATGCTCCACCCATTCCGATGGCACGATTTGAATAAGCACCAAACGTATTTGAGAATCTCAACGCATCGTCTTCATTCTGCGCAAAAACGCAATTCGCACTCAGCAAAAAAATACATAGACTTGAAACTAATCCCCCCTTGCGAAGCACCTTGTGAAACATCTTGCTATGCATCTTGCTATGCATCTTGTGCAACATCAAGGCCTCTTGCTCGGTGAAGTTGAACGCGAAGGAGAACTGTGAGATGGCGTGCTTGTTCTTGAAGGAGTAGTCGTTTTTGAAGGGGCACTATGCGTTGGAGCGCTGTGAGAAGGTGTTGATCGAGATGGTGAAGGAGTGCGGCTCGGAGTGCTGTGGCTCGGCGAACTATAACTCGGGGTTGAACGAGATGGGCTAGTTGTACTTGGAGTTGAACGAGACGGCGTAGCATAGGTTGGCGAATTGTAACTCGGTGCAGTGCGCGCTGGAGCAGGCGCTGAAGGAGAACTTCCTGGTGAAGTGTGCTCAGGAGTTCCTGCAGAACGAGAATTTGCAGGGGCCGAATAATTTCCGTTTGATCGAACCGTATTCACCGGCTGCGGCGTACGTGAAGTTTCCGCAATTGGTTGAACCAAGCTTTTTTGTAAGACACCGCGGTGGTAGGTTGAAGAATTTCCAGTTCCTACACTAGTCGGTCTGCGGTGATGATGAGTGACATTCGTAGTTTCTCCGTTTCCTGTTGAACCACCACCCCATCCATTTCCATTGTTGTTATTTCCGTACCATCCGTTCCCATAGCCATTTCCACCCCATCCTAGACCACCCATTCCGTAACCATAAGGGTTGTAACCATATCCACCACCATAGGGATTATATGAACTGTACGGATTATAACCGTATGAATTGTACCCATAAGGATTGTAACCAAATCCGCTGTTTCCATAATTTCCATAACCACCGTAGTTGTTATATGGGCTGCTTGAACCGAAGCCCATTCCATAACCACCGCCATTGTAGTAATTCGAAAAAGCATTCAAACCGTAACTCAACTGCCAACCGCTAACCGGATTAAAAGTCGCTCTTGGATTTGTTCCTCCGTTTACGGAATTTGCACGATTAGCTGAATTCGGATCGTAGTAATCGTCTCCCCCTGCTGCAGCGCTAGCCACCAAGGCGTTGTCGTAAAACAACTCCTTTCCGTTCCAATACATTTCATCATCCTCCGCACGGGTGCGATCATCTGTCAAATTTTCAAAACTTGCACAAGAACTCAATGCAAGAACTGTCGTGAAGAAGAAAAAAATTCGTTGTAACGCTTTCATAATCGTATGGATTTGATAGTTTAAAGGTAATAAGGTTTTACATTTGCTTCTTCGAAAAAAGAAAAAAAATGGCCGAGAAAATTCCTACAAGAAAAGAAGACTACTCCAAATGGTACAATGAACTTGTGATGCAAGCCGATTTGGCGCAACACAGCGAGGTGAAAGGATGCATGATCATTAAACCTTATGGCTATGCTATTTGGGAAAAGATGCGCGATCAATTGGACATTCGATTCAAAGAAACGGGACATCAGAATGCCTATTTCCCTTTGTTGATACCTAAAAGCTATTTGAGTAAAGAGGCTGCGCATGTTGAAGGTTTTGCCAAAGAGTGTGCCGTTGTTACCCACTACAGACTTAAGTCAGAAAATGGCGGTGTTGTTGTAGATCCAGATGCCAAACTCGAAGAAGAATTAATTATTCGTCCAACCAGCGAAACCATCATTTGGAACACATACAAAGGTTGGATTCAGAGTTACCGCGATTTACCCCTTCTCATTAACCAATGGGCGAATGTTGTTCGTTGGGAAATGCGCACAAGACTTTTCTTGCGTACCGCTGAATTTTTGTGGCAGGAAGGACATACCGCCCATTCAACCGCGCAAGAAGCGATTGAAGAAACAGAACGCATGCTCGATGTGTACGCAGAGTTCGCAGAAAACTTCATGGCCATGCCAGTTGTGAAAGGAAGAAAATCGGAAAGCGAACGTTTCGCTGGAGCGGTCGACACCTTGTGTATTGAAGCTTTAATGCAAGATGGAAAAGCGCTTCAAGCAGGAACTTCGCACTTTTTGGGACAGAACTTCGCGAAAGCGTTCGATGTTAAATTCGCTACAAAAGAGGGAAATACTGAATATGTTTGGGCAACATCCTGGGGCGTTAGCACGCGTCTAATGGGTGCGCTTATCATGACGCACAGCGACGACAAGGGACTTCGTGTTCCGCCGAAACTGGCTCCTATTCATGCTGTTATTGTTCCGATATACAAAGGTCTTGAACAGTTAGAGGTTATTCGTGAAAAAGTTCTTCCGTTGGTAAAGGCCCTGAAAGCAAAAGGTATTGTTGCGAAATTCGACGACGACGATAGCAAGCGCAGCGGATGGAAATTCGCTGAATATGAATTGAAGGGGGTTCCCGTCCGTTTAGCTATGGGACCCAAAGATTTGGAAAACGGAACCGTAGAAATTGTGCGTCGTGATACTTCCGAAAAATCTACTGTTGCCTTCGAAGGTGTTGAAAATACCATTGAACAATTGTTGGAAGACATTCAAACGAACATGTTCAATCAAGCGTTGGAGTTCAGAAATGGACACATGACAGAGGTTGACGATTACGAAACGTTTAAAAAACTTCTCGACGAAAAAACAGGATTCTTCTCAGCGCATTGGGACGGAACGGCAGAGACAGAGGAGCGTATTAAAACAGAGACCAAAGCAACCATTCGTTGCATTCCGTTCGACGGACCAACAGAACCTGGAGTTTGCATGGTTACAGGAAAACCAAGTGAGCGCAGAGTATTATTCGCAAGAGCTTATTAATATGGAAACGAAGGAACAAATACTTTCATTACTCAAAAACAAAAGCGTTTTAAAGCAAGACGTTTTTCACAACACCATTGCGCAGTTCAATTCGTTGAAGGAAGTTTTAAAAACTACCATTCAAGAATTAACGAATCAATTCGGAAAAACGGATGAACGCGTTTCGTTTGAATACCGCGACAGAGGAGCGTTTCAATGCGAAGTGCGCGTTGCAGGTGATTTGCTTATTTTTCAAATGCACACCAATGTTTTTCAATTCGAAAAAGAAAGTAGTTTTTGGCAAACAGGTTATTTAAAGGAGCATCCTGAAAACAGCTTTGTCGGAACTATAAACGTGTACAACTTCCTTTCAGATTCTTTCCGTTACGACAGAACTTCTGACGTTGGATATTTGCTTGCGCGCGTTTTCATTAACAAAGAAAATCATTTCGTAGTTCAGGGGAAAAAACAATTGGGAATCATGTTCAACGACATTGTTGCTTCAAACTTCGATCCGAACAATCAAGCTAAATTCGTTGATCAAGTCGTTCTATACGCTTTGAACTTCGACCTACTTATTCCACCTTACGAAAACCTTCACCAAATAACGGTAGAAGAGATGCAGGACATTAATCTCAGTGGCAGCTTGGCTACCGGGAAGCGAATGGGGTTTCAGTTTAGTACTTTTAAATGAGTAAAAACAACAAAGATTTATTCTCTAATAAAATGTGGACGCAACAGCTAGTATATTCCTATTCTTGAGCACTGTTTACAAAACTCTTAAGCACATGAAAAAATTAATTCTCGGAATTACCACTTTAATTTTTATCGCTTCTTCTTTTAGTTCGTGTACGGTTGAAAAGCGCGTGCATCAAGAGGGTTATCATGTTTCATGGAAGCACAAGCATGCGGCCGCTTCTGAGATTAAATCAACTCAAATAGAGCAATCGCAAGTAATCAACGATCCAATTTTTCACCAAGAAATCACACCGAACGTTCATTCGGTGGAAACCATATCGGCAAGTAACTCTGAAAACATCGTCATCCAACCGCAGAGGCGCAACATACTTTTGGCGAAGAAAGACACAGTAATACCCGACCAGCCTATAACACAAGAAGAATACTTCAGCAATACATATACTCCTCCTGCACGTCCAGATGAATTACAAGACATTAAATTGGCGAACTGGGCATTGGGATTGGGCATTGGCGCAGTATCAGCACCTGTTTGGGGTTTGTTGCTCTTTTTTATTCTTGGATTTTTCTTTGGCGCTATGGGTTCGAGCGTAAGCATTTATGCCATTATTGGTATTGGCTTTTTAATTGGAATAGCTTTGTTTTTAGCCTTAGAAATTCTCGCTATCACCTTTGCCGTTCGCTTCTTAAAACTACACGCCAAGGATCCTAACTACCACAAATACCGCAGTCGCGCAATCACAGGTTTAATTTTAGCGGGTATTTATCCAGCGCTAATACTCCTGAACATTCTCATTGGATTGGCGATGATTTAATTTTTTTCCGAACCTTTTCCGGCTATTCGTTCCAAGCTTCGCTCAGAGGCTTGGCAAAATCCATAGAATAGTTCCGACATAACCATAATCTTTTCATTCCAAAAAACTAATAAATTACTTACATTTGAAATACCTTAATTAAAACTAAATGAAAGCAACGCTTTCCATAGTTCTGTTTTTTACAATTTGCACCATTCAAGCGCAACTCGCAACTAATAATGGTGCGCTGTTTTTTTCATCAGCAAATTCGACTGCTATTTGCAATGGTGGATTATTACTTCTTAGCGGATCTTTCGAAAATAACGGTCAGTTAACAATTTCAAAAAATGGCAACTTGCCCCAACTTGGAAACCTTTCAATAAATTCAGGGGCGGCCATAACTAACAATGGGTATTTAAAAATAGAACAAGATTTAATCAACGATGGTCTGTTCAGCAATGTTCAAGGAGATGTTGAACTTTTCGGAAATATTACCCAACACATTTCTTCAACTAACGGCACCGAAACCACTTTTCATAACTTGATTTGTTCCGGAAATGGCACAAATGCAAACAAGAACAAAGAGCTTGACAACGTTTCCGCATCAATAAACTCAACAGGAAGTGTTGTGCTTAACAATCGTGTTATTTCTACCAATAACAATAATTTTCTAGTATTGAATCCCTCACCAACTGCCGTTATGGTTAATCAAACGTTTGGAAATGAGGGGTATTTTCAAAGTGCCTCGAACGGTTATTTTTCATGGTTCGCAAATTCCAACTCCGATTATTTATCACCACTCGGTGTAAATGCTACTATCGAAATTTATCGCCCAGTTATTTTCACGCCAAATGGCACCGACACCTACAATTTAAGACTCACACAAGGAGATGCAAGTCTATATGGATTTGACTTTAGCAATAAAAACCAAAACATTTGTCAGCTCAACCCTTCCTTTTTCCATGAGTATAAATCAAGTAACGGCGAAGTTTCTGCCCTTCAATTTAGTTATCTGCTAAGTTCAGACGGCTCTTGGGCCAATGTGGCTGAGTACGAAGGGATGTATAACCTCGTTGGAAACGATATAAGCAATACGTTTACCTATACTTTCGTTCAAGTACCAAGCAACAATTACAGCGCAAGCGATTCGGTATTTGTCTTAGCTAACCAAGGTCCTGTGGCGGCATTTCAAATAAATGCTTTGGACTTTTTCGCTCAACAAATTCAATTTTTAAATAATTCATCCAACGCAACAAACTATAGCTGGACATTCGGAGATGGCGGAAGTTCTTCAGAATATAATCCATTTCACAACTATACGTTAGAGGGGAATTTCATTATTCTACTTGAAGTCACCAATGCATTAGGTTGCACGGATACAGCTTCTGTCGAAATTTCCTCCGGAGGTAATCTCGTTGTGCCAACAATTTTCTCCCCCGACGGTGATTTAATTAACGAAGAATTTGAAGTGATTAGTCCAAATGTAGACGATTATCACATGAAGGTATACAATAGATGGGGAACACTCCTCTTTGAAAGTTTTAATCGCAGTCTGTTCTGGAATGGTGACACTGAAGATGGAATTGCTTGCACTGAAGGAACTTATTTCTACATTCTTAAGATGAAAAAAGGAACCAATGAATTAGCCCAAGATGGGTATATAACTTTAGTACGTAATAAATAAAATATGAAACACCTACTTGCACTGAGCACACTCGTTGTTGGACTTTTGATTTCTGCAGGCATGAGCGCACAAAACAATTTTGGATTGGGCACTAGTACTCCAGATCCGAGCGCCATGTTAGAAGTGACTTCAACCACTCAAGGTGTTTTAGTTCCGCGACTTTCCAGCCTTCAAAGAACAGCTATTTCCGCTCCAGCAAATGGATTACTTGTATTCGATACAGACGTTAGTTGTTTTTTCTTTTTTACCGCTGGAGCATGGACAAATCTTTGCAGTGCAAGTGTAGGACCTCAAGGACCTCAAGGACCTCAAGGACCTCAAGGACCTCAAGGGCCTCTAGGGCCTGCGGGAGCTGATGGGGTCGATGGAGCGCCAGGAATAAATGGTATAAACGGTGTAGATGGTGTCGATGGTGTCGATGGTGTCGATGGTGTCGATGGAATAAATGGCAATCAAGGGCCTGCGGGAGCTGATGGGATCGATGGAGCGCCCGGAGCGCCCGGAGTAAATGGCATAAACGGTGCAGACGGTGCAGATGGTGTCGATGGAATAAATGGCATCAATGGTGCAACGGGAGCTCCAGGTCCAAACTGGTCGATTAATTCCATGACTTACAATCCGAATGGAACATTAACCGTGAACACCTCACAACCCGCTGCAGTTTCAACAACGGGTTCAGCGTGGCTTATTGGCGGTAACGCTCTTACGGCAACTGGAAACCTTGGGACAACCTCAAACAACCACATGGATTTAATTTCGAACAACATTGTGCGTGGTCGTCTTTCAAATCTTGGTGAATTTTTTATTGGAACAACAAACACAACACTACCAGGAGACTTGTTGAACGGTGTTAGCAACGCTGTCTTTCCTTGGGCACTGAACGGTTATTCAGCAAACAACGGAAGTGGGGTGTACGGTGCAATTCAAGCTAACACAAATACCCAATTCGCAGGAGTTCAGGGAGAGTCAGACGCATTGAACGGCACAGCGCCAGGCGTAAGAGGTCTAGGGTTAAAACTTACTTTAAACGGTGTGAATGGCGCGCGAGCGGGAACGGGAGCAAATACGGGATGGGGTGGATTATTTCAAAATGATCTTGGGTATACTGGTATTTTCGCAGTGGCATCTGATGCACGATTGAAAAAAAATATCGCTACCATTAATGACCCTCTTAAATTAGTCATGAAACTTCGTGGTGTAACTTATGAGCACCGTCTAGATGATCCCAACTATTCAGATTTAGGGTTGAAACAAGGCTTGGCTTATGGTTTCATAGCACAAGAAGTTGAAACTATTTTACCCGAATTAGTTTTCGAAAAACTCATACCACATATTAATAACAGTCAAAGGAGCAGTGCAGAATCTAAACCTGCCGAATTACTAAAAACGGTTAGTTATATTGAAATGATTCCAATTCTTTTGGAAGCTATAAAACAACAACAAGTTCAAATAGAGCAATTGCAAAATCAATTGAATTCATTGCAGAAATAATTATCTAATTCTATTTAGTTCTCAACCTGTATGATCGTCGCTTTTCAAATTTTCAACAACACTTTGAAAGCCCCGGTCCCGTTACAATCTACAGATATTTTTTTTCGAACCTTTTCCGGCAGCTAAGAACTGCGTTATTGGAAAATCGGAGATTTTATTCCTACTTTGTAATTGGAACTTTGTTATTCCTATTTCATAATGCCTACTGCGTAATTAAAATCGTCAAAGACATTCGCGAAGCATTCGCCATCGGCATTCGTCCGGAGGACATAATTGATTTATACTAAGAAGATACTTTTAAAAAGAAAAACCCTCAACTTTCGTTGAGGGTTTTTCTTCGTAGCCCGTAGGGGAATCGAACCCCTGTTTACAGAATGAAAATCTGCTGTCCTAACCCCTAGACGAACGGGCCGTTTGGGTTTTGTGGGTGCAAATATACCATCTTTTTGCTTTCCCACAAGTATTCAAACAAAAAAAAATCACAGTCCAATAACAACTCCTGCCTTAATGAAATAAGGTCCACCCCACGCTAACTCACAATTCACACCAACCTTTTTGCGATAAGGAAATCCGGTAAATCCCAACGCCACCAATTGATACTCTGTTAGACGAGTGCCAAAAGACTTTTTATCGAAATTCACATTCGCCGTATTCTCACGAATGCCATACCAATTGAGATTCGTGCTTATTCCCGTGTATAACAAACAACTCGTCTTCTTGAATCCGAAAATCTTACGCTTCTTCATATGCTGAATGTTATACGAAAACAACAATCTAGCACCTGCAGTACTTTTATTGATTGACCAACTTACATAGGGATCTACCGCCATATCTCCCATCTGATCGACATACCTGTAATCCGTTGCATTCACACTCAAGGCTTGATTCGTATAACTAAACCCGAAAATCACACGCCACTTTTTGCGCGATCCTTTAGTCAACGAAAAATCACCGGCAAAACTCAATGAAGGATAAAATGATCTACTCACCGTCGCACTAGAATCGGCCAACTCACTAATGTCTGCTCTAAAATTGAATAAATTATAGCTAACCCCAGCTGACAATAACCCGTCCATACGCTTTATCTGCGCAGATGATGCTAAGGGCAATAACAGGACTAGAATAAACAGTCCTACGAAAGGCAGTCTTTTCATTTAAGCTTTGATTTAAGCGAAGATAAAGGGTTTTTCGTAAATTGCTATTTATGACGACACTACTTAAACATGCCCTTGGACTACTTTTTGTCCTGTTTTGTCTGAATGCCTCCGCGCAAACAGAGACCGGAAAAGCTTCCTTCTACCACAATAAATTCGAAGGAAACGGCACTTCGAACGGAGAAGTTTTTCGTCAAAAAAAATTCACCTGCGCCCACAAAACACTTCCCTTTGGCACCTGGCTGAAAGTCACTTGCCTCAAAAACAACAACGTCATTTACGTTCGAGTGAACGATCGTTTGCCCAAATCCTCCAAGCGTTGCATAGACCTTTCCCTATTAGGAGCTGAAAAACTTGACTTCGTAAGGAGCGGATTAACGCAGGTCGCGCTTGAAACGGTTTCCGGCCATGATATACCCGAGGAATTCAGGTCACCCATTGAATTAAAGGCAAAAGCCAAGAAAAAATAAAAAGCACAAACGGTTTCCTTGTTGCTATTTTAGCAAAAGGAAATGAAGAACCCAATTTCAAAAAATTTCATACTGTCTCTGTTGCTCGTGCTTTTCATTGCACAAGGTGGAATTGGCTATTGGGTG
>Ga0209355_1001711_pt1 | contig 12371 bp, 11 predicted proteins | sample LauGreSBDMM110SN_3_FD_187563 | JGI IMG/M metagenome (GOLD analysis project Ga0209355, IMG submission 187563) | Freshwater lake microbial communities from Lake Michigan, USA - Sp13.BD.MM110.SN (SPAdes) (version 2) | ecosystem: Environmental > Aquatic > Freshwater > Lake | place: Lake Michigan...
TGGTGAAACAGCTTTCTTTTCTTTCTTTGGTGAAACAGCTTTCTTTTCTTTCTTTGGTGAAACAGCTTTCTTTTCTTTCTTTGGTGAAACAGCTTTCTTGGCAGGTAATCCTAATTTTTTCTTTAATTTATCTGCTTCTTTTTGGGCTTCTTCAGCAGTTGGACTGTGATATTCTTCTTCTTGTTCTAATTCAATGTTATCAAAAATAAGTTTTGCTATTTTTTTAGCTAATGATTTTTTTGATTCTTCTAATTTATTTTTTTGGTCTCTGTTTTTAGCGTCTGTGAATTCTTTTTTAAAAGAATTCCAATCTTGAGTATAGATATTTTCATCAAATTCTTGAGCTATTGTAACAAAACGTCTTATATCGGTTAATTTTTCTGATTCTACAATTAAATCATAAAGTTGATTTTCAGTTAGCTGATTTAATTTGTCCATTTATTTATAAAATAATTTTTTTTTAATTTATAAATTTACATCAGGACCTCTCATACGTCTTTTTGGAGGTTGTGGTTCTTCTGTCATATTAAACAGATTACTTCCTATTTTTTTCATAACCATTTTAGTTATAATAAAAATAGCTGCATTAATTATTATAGTAAATAATAATCTTATTTCAACTGGCCACTTACTACCTTCTGGTACATAATTCTTTTCACCTAATTCAATTAAAAGATGTTCATATTTACTCATATTTACAATTTGTTGTTTAGTAAAATCTTGCATATCAAATTTTAACCAGTATCCAAGGACAAATTCTGTAATATAAAATCCTGTAATAAGATAACTTTTATATGTTTCTATATTATTATCAACATTGACTTGTCTAATGGTTGAATCATAGGTTCTTTGCATTGTAGAATAATCACTGTGTATACTAAATTCGGGTATATTTGCATTTTTATATGATTTTCGTAATAGATCAAATTTAAATAAAAGTTCTCTTTTTAGATCTTCATCATCAAATGTTTGTTTTGATACATCTGCCATTTGTTTTTTTGGTAAATATGAACCACCTGATATTTCAGATAAACGAGGTGCTGTATGAATTTCATCATCATTTAATTTTGTTTCTTTTACATCTGTTTTATCTTTTAATAATTCTTTTAAACGAGAAGATAAGCCATCATCTTCTTCTTTTTCAGGAGAAGATTTAGATGATTTAGGAGGAGATCGTTCAGTATCACTTTCTTGTTTTTCTCTTTCTCTTTCTCGATCTCTTTCTCGATCATTATCTCGTTCAGATTCGGGTTCAGGTTCAGGTTCAGGTTCGGGTTCAGGTTCACTTTTTTCTTCTTTTCGTTCTTTTTTGCTTGGTATATATTCTTTGTCTACAAGATTTGGTTTAATTTTACTTTTATTTTCAATGAGTTCCAAGTACATATTTGGCATCCTTGGAAATTTTTTTGGACGAAAAGTTGGTCTATCTGTAAAAAGTTTTGTTACAGTTATAACGGGTTTTCTCAACATTTTTAATTTATTGAATGAGCTTTAAATGATTAATTATTTTATTATAATTGATTTAGTTAGATTGTATCCAACTGAAAAAAGTTCAAGTTTTTTTGAATGGGTGATATGAAAATGATATAATTTTATAGATTCCATTTCCAAGTTTATAATTGTACAATTTTCTTTAATATATTTGAGTTGTAATTCTAGTAATTCATTCATTGGTATCATAATAATTGTATAAAATTTATCAATCATTTTATAATATTCATCTTTGTTTTCATTTTTAAGATTAAATATTACAATATTTAAATTTTCATTTTCATTTAATAATGTAATAGGTAAAAATGGACAATTATCTACAAATCCTCCATCAATAAAATATTCTTCTTTATAGATACAATCATTAAATATAAAAGGTAGACTTGCAGATAGACGTATTGCATCTATACATAACATATCTGGATGTGTATGATATGAAATATATTCTTTTTTTTTACTTGTAATATTGAATGTGCATGTATATAATATTTTTCCTAATTTTTCATATAATTCTTTAAGAGTTGGGATATAATTTAATTTATCTAATGTCATTTGTTCAAAATGTTTAGTAAAGATAGAGAAATTATATATACCTTCACCTTTTATAAATGAATCTATATTTGCATCTGGAATATCAAATACTTTGTTTGATATAATATAAATAATCATTTCAATTGGAGTATATCCTATAGCTAAAAAATAACATATAATAGAACCTATACTTGTTCCAGAATAATATTTTAAATCTGATAATAAATTATTATCAAGTAAATATTGTATTCCTCCTAATGTGCCAAATCCTTTTATACCACCTCCTGATAATACAATAGCATTAAACATATATAGATTTAATAAATCTATATATTTAAATTAAACTTTTTCGATAATTTTTTTAACTAAAAGTATACATACAATAATAAGTAAAATAATAGAAATAATATAAATAGAATGATCATTATTATAGAATCTTGAACATATAGGACATTCTTTTATATGATTTGCAATAGTTATACAAGATATATCTTCAGAAAACTGATGAGGATAAATTTGTTGAGGATAAATTTGTTGAGGTTGAAGAAGTTGAGGTTGAGGTTGAGGTTGAGGTTGAGGTTGATATTGAGGTTGATAAATTTGTGTAGGAGGAGGTAAGGGAAAAAAATCATTTTGCATACCACCATTCATTCCATATGATGCATCTTTATGTTTTCTGATATGTTTTGATTGTATTTGAGATTGATATGAGTCTCTTTCATTGTTAACTTCATCCATATAATTAGATGGTGTTTGGATAGAAGATACATCAAATAAATCATCTATAAATGTAACATTTTTATTCATTTATTATAGATTTATAAATTTTTTTTAACAATGAATTACCATCTTTTAATATTAAATCATCTAAAATAGTTTGAAATGTTTTTTGATCTGAATGTATTTCTGATTTTGTTTTTTCTAATTGTATTTTTACACCTTTATCAATATATTCTTTATATTGATCACTTTGTTTAAATAATTTAAATTCTTCTTGTGTTGCAGATAATTTAATTTTCATAGATGTTTCTTTAATTTCTGGTAATGTAGATAATGTTGCTTTAACTATTTTTTTCTTTGGGACATTTAAATCTAAATTTATTATTTTATTATTTTCATCTATATAACATACTATACGTTTTTCAGAATCTCCAAAACAATGTTGTAAAGGTGTTCCTGGATAATATATATTATTAATAATTTGATTATCATGTATATGTCCACTTATAATTTGAGGATATTCTTTTTTCCATTCATCACCTTCTACAGATATGATAGATCCCATTTTACATCCTTTAAATTCTTGATGTGCAAAAATAACATTACATTCTTTCCAATTTTTATCAACTGTTTCTAATGCTTCAATAAAACGTCCTGGAAATACGTATGGACATAACATAAATATAAATTTATCTATTTGTTTTTTTATGGGTTTATCAATAACAGATATATTTTTTTCAGAGAAAACATTAAGCCAATGATTAGATGTTAAAAATTGTTGATTATTAATCATATCATGATTACCAACAAGAATATCAATATGTGCATATTTTGATAATGTTTTAATAAAGTGTAATGTTTTATTTAATGCTTGAGTAAAAATACGTTCATGATAATGCATAACATCACCTCCTACAATAATAAGATCAAATGTTATAGATTGACATATTTTTTCTAATTCAGAAAGTAAAATGTCAACATCGATATGGTTATCAGTTTTGATATGAGGATCTCCAATAAATAAAATCTTCATTTTATTTATTTTATCTTTTATTTATATCAATTCAATTTTAGTTAGATTTATTTTTATTATTAATTAAGCTCATGGTATATAAGACACCAGCAACTAAACCAGAAACGGCGACAACTAAGTATACACCATTTTCTACCATTTTTGAACTATTGCCTGCAAGAGATGCAACTTGTTCAACTAGATTTAGACCATATACTTGTAAACCCCAGTTTAAAGCGCCAATAACAGTTATGTAAAATAATACACTGAATAAAATAGTCATATTATTATCCATTTTATTAATAATAAAAAAAATAAAAATAAAAATAAAAATTAATTAAAAATAAAGTTAAATAATTTTATTATAATAAATGTTTCTACAACGATTTTTATCTATTCAACAAAATATAAGATTATATCATTGGACAACTGATATATATACACAACATGTTGTATCTGGTGAATTATATGAAAAATTAGATGGATTATTTGATAAGTTTATTGAAACATATCAAGGAACAACAAAATTAAAATTTGAAAAAATAACAATTTCATCTAAACAATTGACAACAAAAGAGTTAATAAATGATATTAAAAAATGTATAGAATATTTATTATCTTTAGAATTAGATGATGATTTAAAAAATATAAGAGATGAGATAGTAGGTGAAATGCATAAATATATGTTTTTATTACGTTTAAAGTAGAAATAATTGTTGATATTCTTTTTTATATTCTTTATTATATTCTTTATTATATTCAATTAAAGTTAGTTTTTTATCAGAAGAATTTCCTATTTTACCTATTATTTCTAATTCTTGGTTATATTTAGTTATAAAATAATCACTTATATCTATTTCATTTTTTATTTTTTTTGAAATGTATAATTTACCTTTTATAACTAGATAATAGATAGGTAATAATTGAAATGTATAATATACAGTTGTATCATATTTTTCTATTTTTGATAAATCTTTATTATATATTAAAATATTATCATTTGATTTAAAATCTGATATATCTTTATAAAAATGAAAGAATTCATTTGATTTATAATAATTTTTAACTTCATTTAGATTATTCATAATACGTAATCGTAATAAACATATTAGTCGTTTTAATGTTTCATTATCTTTAATAATAATTTTATCATTTTTAAAATATCCACATTTTTTCATAATATCTTTATCGATAATAGAAGATGGAATAATTTTATAAGAAGGATTTTTTAATAAAACATATTCATCAATAAATTCTTTAATAAGTTTTATAATATTATTTTCTTCTTTTTCTTCTTTTTCTTTATAAAAAAAAGAAAATAAATAAATAAAAAACTCACCTAGAATAAAAGCTATTTTTTTAGTTTTTAAATAATTAGATAATTCATTATTTATTTCTGATTCAACTTTTGTTTTAAATGGAAATAAATCTATATCTTTTAGTTTTTCTATTTCTTTAGGATCACTATTAAAATCTGTTCTTTCTTCAATAGGTAAATCAAGTGGTGGAATAGGATCACATAATAAACATACATTTGTTGTTGTAATAAGACATCTTGTTTTTTTAAGAGAATCTAATACTTGTGATTTAATAGGAATTGATAGTTTTGGTTCATTAAAATAATTAATGATTGGTTTTTTATCCAAAGTTAAATAGAATTGAGTTTTTTTAATAGGTAATCTTTCAGAAAAAAATAATTCATATTTTCCTTTATTATTTTTGTTGACAACTAATTCACAACGATATTCACCAGTTCTACCATCTTGATTTTCAAGAATAATAACTGTTTTATCATATGATTTATTATATTCTAGATAAGGACCACTATGAAAAGGTGTAACTAGATTTACAAATTTATCTTTATTTTTTCTTGAAAATACATAAATATGACATTTATAAAAATGTTCTAAAAGTTTAATCCATCTTCTTGGATCTAAATATTCATTTTTATTTTTATATAATTTCTCCATTTCTTCTATTGATAAATCAGGATTTTCTTGAGATGCGATAGATAAAGAAGGAATAGAAACTTTTTTATCTAATGCTTTTTGGATACATTCTAAAAAACTTTGTTTTGTATCTGAAACTCCTAAACGATAAAAAGAATAATCAAATAAACTTGATAACATTTGTTTTAAATTTGTTGGTATTTCACCATAGTGTCCTTTAGCTAATAAACGATGTAATGTTAAAATAACTAACTGTTGTTTATGTTCTTTTTTTTCTTCATTAAAGTAATAAAGATCTATATTATTATTATTATTTTTATTATCTTTATAACAACATGGTAGATATGGATATTCATCCATATTTGTAAGACTATTTACCATTAATCCTATATTTGGATAAGTAGAATTATTTTTACAATGATAATAATAATCATCTTCTGGATATTGTATATAATCAACATATTCTTTTAAATCTTTAGTATCCTTTTCATCTAATATTTCAGGTTGTCTTTTTGATTCACATTTTCTTGTATATCCTGATACAAATAAAGCAGGTTGTATATTTTTTAATTTTTTTTCTTCTTTTTCTTCTTTTTCTTCTTTTTCTTCTTCTTCTAATTTAACATATCTTTTATAGATAGAAAATATATCATCTTTTTTTTTTATATAAATGGTTAATATTTTTGATATAAATGAAATAAAAGATAAAATTGTATTCATATCTTTAAAACGTGATAATCTTAGACGAACATAATATGATCCATGTCCAGGTAAGTTTTTAATTTCAATATCATTTTTATCTACTTTTTTACATATTATATTACATGATACATCAACTTCTTTTCCATCTATTAATCCACCATTATATTTTGTTAATATACCTGATTTTTTTGTGCTTGCTTTAATACTTTCATCTACACTTAAAAATTTAGATATTGTTGGTTCATTCATAATTAAATGACTTAGAATATATTTATTAAAATAAAAATTTGGAAAGTAATATAAACCATAAATATCATATTCAGCTGTTTTATCATTAAATTTAATTGGAATTAAAAATATATCTTTTATATATTTTCTGAAATCTATTTCTTCTTTAAATTCATAATCAATAATAATTTCAAATTTTAATATATTAGAATTGATTGAAATGAATGAAGTAATAAATTGTTTTTCAATATGTAATTTTAAAATAATTTTATTATCATAACTTTCTTCCCAATCGTTATCATATTGAAATGATTGATCTATTTTACATATATTTTTAAAAGACATAAAAGGAACATTTTTATTACATTTCATATTATTATATAAATAATCTAAAGAAAATTCAAAATTTGATAAAAAATAAATATTATATCTTTGTTTTTTAAATTCCGTATGTTTTTGTTCTTTTAATAATTTAATTTCTTCATATATTTTATCATTTTCATTTACTTTAGATTTAATCATTTTTTTTCTTTTTTTAATAAATTCTAAAAAATTTTCTTTATTAAACTCATCGATAAAAGATTCACTCCATTTATTTTCTTTTAAAAAATTTCTTAATGAATCATCTTTATCTTCTTTTTTATCTAAAAGCCATAAATGAATTAGTATATCATTTTGAATAAATGGAAAAATTGGTAATGTTTTATAGAAATCTTCAAATGATCCTTTATATTCTTTAATTAATTCATCTAGAAATAAAACTTTATCATCTTTTATTTCAGATATACATTCATATAATTTATCAAATGATACTGAAATTCTATAAAACAAATCTTCTTTTGTATCTTCCTTAAAAGACAGAATCTCTTTTCCATTTATAATCATTTTATATAAAATAAGTTTTTATATAATTTTATTCATCATCATCAAATGATTCATCATAATCAATTTCACCTGCATCAGGATTTGATACTACTTCTTCATCTTCATATTCATCTTCTTCCTCTAAATCTTCACCAAAATCAAAAGAATTTTCATCTTCTTCTTTTGATTCATCTTCTAATTCATATAATGGTTCTTCTTGTTCTTTCATAGATTGTTTAAATGAAACTTTTCTTGAAGATTTAAATAGTAAAAGTCTACTTATAATATTTTCTACTTTTATTGGATTATTAATAATATATTCAATACATTGTTCAAATATAGAAGATAGAATAATTGTTTCTTTATATTTTTTAATATCATCATCCATAAAATAATCTAAAAGAATTTGTGTATAATAAAAGTTATATATAATTTCTTTTTTTTTAAAAATTGGTAATTCATTTAATACTTCTTCTAATTTTTCTTCTGGATATTGTTTTGTTTTTAATAAAAATTCAATATTTGAATCTAATTGTCCTTCTTTAACTTTTTTATCTTGTAAAGATAATTTTATTTTTTCATGAATAGTTACCTCTTTATTTGATAAATATAGTAATCTAAAAGCAAAATTGATTGTATTTTTATCTAAAACAAATTTTGAATCGAATGCTTTAATAGTATCAAAAATATTTAAGAATGAAGAAACACATAATGAACGTATTAATGGTTTTTGTAATTCTCGATCAGACATGGTTAGTCTTAATAAAACAAATGATGTTTTACTTTTATCTTTAATTTCTGCTTTTTCAAAACTAAAATTATTTAAATCTGAAAAATTATAATTAGCAGGAACTTTTAATACAACTGTTTTTGTTTTTTTATTCACTAAAAGACGTCTTGCAATTTCTTTTATATTTATATTATCTAAATACAATTCAAATTTACCCATAGCAGTATCTTTATAATTTTTACCTCCCCATGGTGCATCAATATAGATAAAATAGGCTTTATCAATAGAAGCATTTAAGAAACTATCATTAAAAGCTTTTATTTGTTCTTGTTTTTCAAATTCTTTTATATTTTTTTCTAGTAAATCAAATGTATTTTTATTAATTTCATAAGAATGTATTTTAGATTTAGTAAACATATTTGCAAAATGAATTGAATCTACTCCAATATGAGAAGTTGCATCAATAATAAGAATATCTTTTTTAATTACATTAAACCAATCTTTAAAAACTCTTTCAACTTGTTTTACATGTTTAGGCAATAAAGAACTATATTGACTTTCTTCATTTGTATGAAATTTTCTAAAATCAATAGATGTTTGTTCAGTTAATAATCTCTCATCAAAACGACTAGATTTATTAGATTTAGTAGTTTCTTCAATAACAGGTTCTTTAGTAGTTTTTTTAAAGAACCTCTTATTAGTAGTTTTTTCAATAAGAGGTTTTTTCTTTATTACATTTTTAAATTCATCAAACATATCAAAAGGTAATAAAGAAATATCTTTTAATGATTCAAGTGATTTTACTTTTCTTAATTTTTCCATAATATCAAATAAAGGAAGATCTGTTTGTAATTTTAATGATATTTTATAAATATAATAACAATACATCCATAATTCTTCAATACAATCTTTTGATACAAATTGTTTTTTAAATTCAATAGGGACTAAAGATTTATCAAAATTTTCAAATTTAACTCGGTGAATACAATCAAGAAAGTTTTTAAATATAAATTGAAATGCTTCAAGATCACTATATTTATTATTATATTTTTGAAATAATTTTAACATTTCAAATAAATCTTTTGTTTTTTGTAAACTAAATTCTCTTATTTTTTCATCTTTAAAAATTTCATTTAATTTATTTTCTTTTACAGCAATTACAGACATTTTATAGTCTATATCTCCATATTTTGTATATAATTCTTCTCTTTTTTCCATTAAATATTTTCCAATAAAATTAGATTCATTTCCAAGAATTAAATCTTCTTTATCATTAAAAATAATATCTTTATATTTTTGTCTAGTAGATAATAATAATTTATAATCAAATTCTTTTTTATATTTTAAATCAAGTAATTCTTTTGCTTTATTTGTAACTATATCAAATACATATTTATTTTTATAATATTCATACATATTTCCTAATTCTTGATTACTAAGAAATAGTCTTTCATCTAATTGTTTTATTTTTTTATATGATTCTTCTACACCAAATAAATCTAATAAATTTTTAATAACATATTGTTGAACATTAAAATAATATTCCATCATTAGATTATAAAAAGGACAATGTATATTATCACTATTTTCTTTAATAATATATAATTCACTAATTTCTTCTTCTTTTTTATAAACTTTTTTATATGTTTTTATATATTCATTAAAAGAATCACAATCATTTTTATTAACAACTAATTCTTTAATATCTTTAGAAAATTTAAAATCAGATAATAATCCTAAATTATAAAAACGAAATAATCGTTCTTTTAATGATTCAATATGATTTTTATGTGAAAGATGTAGGATCATTTTTTTCATCATTTCTCCTGATAATTTTAATTTAGATTCTAAATAATAAAGAATTAATTCATCTTTAATATCTTCTGTTGTTTTTTTTTTTAATGAATAATTATATTCATTTGAATAACAAGATCTTAATACTGTTGATATAGATTCAGGAAGATTTAAAAAATAAGATATTTCAGCATCTTCTGAATAATACATAATTTTAATAGGGTTTATTTTCAACAATACGTATAGAAAGAACTTCATCGATTGATTTATTTAAATACATTTCTAGATCATTTTCACCATTTATAAATTCAGCTTTTAGTGTATCATATATACTATATACTTTATTAATAAATAATTCTTGTTTTTCTTTTTCTTCTTTGCGAAATTTTTCACGAGTTTTCATTAAATATTTACCAATAAAATTATTTCCTATATATGAACCATTATATTTAACTCCTAGAAAATCATTATTTGATTCATATATAATAAATTTATTTTTAATAGATAGTAAATCTTGGCGTGGTAAATCTTGCATATATTTTAAATCTAATCCTTTTTCTAAAAAATAAAGATATTGTTCATAATTTTGTTTATCAAAAATTTCTAAAGAATATTTTCTAGCATTTTTTTCATCTTCATTTAGAATTGATTTTTTTATATTTACATCTTTTATTAATTCAACATATGATTTAGATACAATATCATCATATAAAGGAGATAATACACCATAAGGTTGTTCTTTTGGATTAAATAATAATAAACTAGTCATTTATTATTATTACTATAATTTAAATTTTATATTCATTTCCATATAATTCACTATCTTTATTTGAATGCATTCCTAATGGAGCATTTTTTTCTTCATCACAATATGGACGTATATTTTTTTGATTTGATGTAATTATATCAGGATTATATCCGACAGGTTGATTATAATTACATCCAATTTGATTATATTGAAATGTAGTTGGTTTTCCATTATACATTCCATTACAACGAGGATTAAAATCACTCACTTTAAATAAAAAATCTTCTTTATTTTTTTCAGGATCTTTTTTAAGATTTATTATTATTATAATTAAAAGACAGCATAAAAATGCTAAACAGAAACCTGAAAATACATTAGGTTTTTCTTGTCCTAGAAAAGATGCAAATAAATTTTGTATATCAGGATTGGCACATAAAAATAAAATAAGAAATAAGATAGTATAGATCATTTATTATATTTATTTTTTTTTAATTAATATTTCATATGGAATAACATACGATCTGGACCTCTATTTCGTAGTTTTATAGGAGGAAATTGACGTAATCCGTGTTCATTAAAATCTCCTAAAACTGTAGTCCAAACAGTAAGTTTATTATTTGCTTCTGTCATTTCAATATCATTTTTAATTCCATCAATTAATAAAGAAATAGTTTTATCAACAATATATCCATAATCATCACGTTGTGTTTGATCTACTACAAGATATTTACCATAAATATCACCTGTTCTAGGTATATGATTTTCAAAAACTCCATATAAAGCAATAATAACAATTCTTTCAGATGGGACTATTTTTTTATCCATTGCTTCTAATAAATATTGATAAACTTTATTTTGAATAACTTTTAATGTATATTTTGTAAATAATTGACGAGGTAATTCATTCCATTCTGTAATAGTAGACCATCCAATATATTTAGAAGGATCAATATGTTCATTATATTCTTTATCAGTATCAATTACTGTATTTTTAACAGTTTCAAGTAAATTTCCGTATTCCATTTTATTTTAATTTATATTTAAAATGTGTTATTTTTTTAAAATGGATGTCCTACTATTTAGTAAATTCTCATCATCATCTAAAAAGTTACAAATACAATTAGAAAAAACTCCAGATATATTAAAAGCTCTTAACATCATATATATTGATAATAAAAAAATTAGACAACAAGTATTAAATGATATAAAAGTTAAGGTTTCATTTTTACCCTGTTTAATCCGTTTAAATGAAGAAACAAGTAATTTTGATATTTATGAAGGTCAAAATGTATTTGATTTTTTTTCAAATATTCAACAACATATTTTAGAAGACTCTAAATTAGAAAAAATTAGAATGGAAGAAGAAAGATTAGAAAAGAAAGCTGAAGATATGCGAATGGAAAAACTTCATATTGAAAAAATGCAAATGCAAATGACAAATATAAATAAAAATAAAAACGTAAATAAAAATAAAAATGAAAACAAAAACAAAAACAAAAACGAAAATGAAAACGAAAATGAAAACGAAAACGAAAATGAAAACGAAAATGAAAACGAAACTCCTAAAAAAGTTTCATTTACACCGATTGATGATTTAGATCA
>Ga0209355_1001712_pt1 | contig 12370 bp, 8 predicted proteins | sample LauGreSBDMM110SN_3_FD_187563 | JGI IMG/M metagenome (GOLD analysis project Ga0209355, IMG submission 187563) | Freshwater lake microbial communities from Lake Michigan, USA - Sp13.BD.MM110.SN (SPAdes) (version 2) | ecosystem: Environmental > Aquatic > Freshwater > Lake | place: Lake Michigan, USA...
TTTAAATCATTCAATAATACTTTACGCAGATCTTCTAACCCAGCTTCCATTTCAAAACCAATCATTAACCCCCGGCCTCTAACTGCTTTAACGCCTTCTGTATTTTTTAATGCATTGATTAAATAATGACCCTTTTCCTCGGCAGCTTTAATTAAATGGTCCTGTTGCATCACTTCAATCACTGCAAGCGCTGCAGCACATGCTAAAGGATTTCCTCCAAACGTGGTTCCCAACATACCAAACTTAGCTTGAATATGCGGTGCTATTAATATGCCTCCAATAGGGAAACCATTACCCATACCCTTTGCCATTGAATAGATATCTGCACTTACGCCAGCATGGTCATGCGCAAAAAATTGACCAGACCTACCATAACCACATTGCACACTATCCGCAATGTATACCGCTCCAAAATCATCACAACACTTTCTGATGGCTTGTAAAAAAGTATCATCTGCTACATAGATACCTGCAACGCCTTGAATACCTTCAATAATGACTGCTGCAATACTTGTTCCTTGTTCTGCAAAACATTTTTGCAAAGCTGCAATATCATTAAAAGGTAAAAAGACGATATTATCAGTTTCGTTCACTGGTGCAACAATACTTGGATTGTCAGTGGCAGACACCGCTAATGAAGTACGTCCATGAAAAGCTTTTGTAAATGAAACTACTTTTTTTCTGCCCGTATGGAAAGAGGCTAATTTTAATGCATTCTCATTCGCTTCAGCGCCGCTATTACATAGAAACAATTGAAAATCCTTTTTGCCACTGATTTCATTCAATGCAGTAGCCAATTCTTCTTGAATGGGCATCACAACCGAATTTGAATAAAATGCAATTGCATGCAATTGATCCTCAATGCGCTTTACCCAATGGGATTGTGTGTGACCAATACTGATTACCGCATGTCCCCCATACATGTCTAAATATTCTTGTCCTTTATCGTCCCATACACGGCTGCCAGCAGCTTTAGTAATAGCGATGGGATTTAAAGGATAAACGTTGAATAATGACATGGTGTTAAATTTTATTGTAAAAAACAGCTATTGCGTAATATGAAATTTAGCTGTTATCGTTTATTTACTTGTTGTTAAAAATAATTTGCTTTTAATTGTAAACCTGCACTTTCTTCTATTCCAAAAATCAAATTCATATTTTGCACCGCTTGACCTACTGCTCCTTTTAATAAATTGTCAACCACTGAATGAATGGCAATTTTATTTCCTTGCTTCTCGATATGAATTAAACACTTATTGGTATTGACTACTTGTTTTAAATCGATATTGTTTTTTGACACATGCGTAAATACATGACCTTCATAATAAGCATTATATAAATCATAGAGTGCTTCCAAACTTAAATCACTAGTAATAACTGATGTTACAAAAATACCTCTAGTAAAATCACCTCTCCAAGGAACAAAATTTACTTCCGCATTTTGATTGCCTTGCAATTGTGCCAAACTTTGAACAATTTCATTCAAATGTTGGTGCTGTAATGTTTTATAGGCTTGAATATTATTGGCCCTCCAACTAAAATGACTGGTATTGGATAAGCCTTGGCCTGCACCAGTAGCACCTGTGATACCTGTGGTATAAATGTCCTTTAATAACCCCTTCGCCGCTAGTGGCAATAACCCTAATTGTATTGCAGTGGCAAAACATCCAGGATTCGAAATATTAGATGCCGACTTAATTGCATCTCTTTGCAATTCAGGTAATCCATATACAAAATTTCTATTCCCAATTGAAGATGTAGTAGCTATTCTAAAATCTTGTGAAAGATCAATAATTTTTATACTTGCTTTTATTTCATTAGTTGTTAAAAACTTGCTGGCATCGCCATGTCCAACACACAAAAACAATACATCAATATTTTGATCCAATGTGTTTGTAAATTTCAATTGAGTGTCGCCCACTAAATCAGCATGTACTTTGCTCACTAATTCACCAGCACTACTTGTACTATGCACAAAAGAAATATGCGCATTAGGGTGTCGCAACAATACACGTAGTAATTCACCACCTGTATATCCTGCGCCACCAACAATACCAATATTTACTTTTTGCATTTGATTCATTTTATAATTCTGTCAATAATAAATTATTTTTTATTTGCTTCTTTGATGTGATGAAAAATGGCAGTTTGATTGCCAAATATTTTGGTAAACCCTCTCACATCCGCACCCGTCCACCCTGTATTCATTTCGCCATATTTGCCGAACTTCGCACTCATTAAATCATTCTCCGATTCAATACCAATGATTTGAAAACGATAGGGATGTAACTGAATAAATACTTCTCCTGTTACTTGTTGTTGCGAATTGTTTAAATAAGCTTCAATATCACGCATCACAGGATCTAATATTTGACCTTCGTGTAACCAGTTGCCATAAAACTGAGCCAATTGGTCCTTCCACGACAATTGCCATTTGGTTAATACATGTTTTTCTAATGCATGATGTGCTTTTAAAATAACCATGGGTGCCGCCGCTTCAAAACCCACACGTCCTTTAATACCAATGATGGTATCACCCACATGTATATCACGACCAATGCCATAAGCACCAGCAATAGATTGAATATATTGAATCGCCTCAGTAGGATGTGCAAAAGATTGACCGTTTACTTTATTTATTTCTCCATGCGCAAAACCGATGACCATTTCCTCCGAAGCCCCTTCCTTTGTCATTTGTGTTGGCCATGCACTTTCAGGCAACATCCCTTTTGAGTTTAAAGTTTCTTTACCTCCAACACTGGTACCCCACAAACCTTTATTGATTGAGTATGCTGCTTTTTCAAAATTCATTTCCACCCCCTTGCTTTTTAAGTAATCAATCTCAGCTTCTCTGCTTAATTGTAAATCACGAATAGGTGTCAAAATTTCCACGCCTGGAATCATGATATTAAAAATCATATCAAATCGCACCTGGTCATTCCCTGCGCCAGTACTTCCATGCGCTACTAATTTTACATCTAATTTTTTTACATGTTCCGCAATATGCAATGCTTGACTTAATCTTTCTGCACTCACACTTAAAGGATAGGTATTGTTTTTTAAAACATTGCCATAAATTAAGTATTTAATAATACTATCATAATATCCTTTGACTGCATTAACAGTGGTATGCGTTTTAACACCCAATGCATAAGCATGCGCTTCTACTTTTTTTAATTCTTCATCAGAAAAACCACCCGTATTCACAATCACACTATGCACTTCCAACCCTTTTTCTAAGGTTAAGTATTTAACACAATAGGTAGTATCTAATCCGCCACTAAATCCAACAACAACTTTTTCCATAAAAATTATTTTGTGCTAAACCAGCTTAAAAATTTACTGATATCCATTTTCATAAATAAATTAGGCGCTTCATTTTTACTCGAAACTTCACCAACCGATTCTTGTTTGTTTATTTCCTGTTTAGGTTCATACAACATGGCCGTACACATACAATTTTTGCGATCCTTGCTCATTAAAATATCATAATTCACACAACTTTTACAGCCCGCCCAAAATTCTTCATCATCCGTTAATTCACTATAGGTAACCGGCTCATAGCCCAACTCGCTATTTATTTTCATCACCGCTAATCCAGTAGTTAATCCAAAAAGCTTTGAATTAGGATACCTGTCTCTGGACAATTGGAAAATGGTATGCTTAATTTTTTTTGCAATCCCTGTTTTCCGATACGCAGGGGCAACAATTAAACCACTATTCGCAACAAATTGACCATGTTGCCATGCTTCAATATAACAAAAGCCCACCCATTCGCCAGTTGCTGTAACAGCGATCACCGCTTTACCTTCCTGAATTTTTTGGGATACATAATCAGGGCTTCTTCTGGCGATACCTGTTCCACGCGCTTGAGCAGAAGATGCCATTTCGTTGGTGATGGTTTCTGCATACACAGTATCCCCACTATCGGCTATTCGAACTATAATGTTAGGTTCCAATGATGTAAATTAGTTTAAATGAATGAACAGTTTTGGCTGTAGAAATGAATATGTCGGGGATTTTTCCACTGATAGGGGCAACTGCCAATTGCTCGTCCTATCAGAATCCACGTCGGGAAAAAAACTTATCCAATCTTGGAAAGTTGATTGTCCTAATTCTGTTCAAAACAGGAACAGGTGCATTATTAGCACTTGTAAAAAGGGTATATTGTTTCGCCTGTTTCATTTAATAAGATCCTTGTTTAAGGAATGAGGTGTAAAAATATAAAATAATTAGATAAATAGGCCCCTTTTGACTTAAAAACTTGGCTTTTGCCCCGTTTATAGAACGATTAGCCAGTAAAAGAATAGGTGTTAGTTTCTAAGTAAGGCTTTTGAGGTGTAATTTTGTGAAATTAGAAATCTAATTCAACCATCATGAGAAAACCAATCTTTCCTTTCATCATTAGTATAAGCATCTTAATAATAGCTTGCGGCAACGAGACTAATAATTCAGATAGTTCTGTAACCAATAGCGATACGATGGCTGCAATGACTACAGATACTGCAAGTGAAAAAACCTATGATGTTAAAATTTTGGACAACAAAAAGGATCCTACTTGTGGAATGCCCGTAACTGCAGGTGTAAGTGATACGGCACAATATAAAAATAAAGTGATCGGATTTTGTTCGTCTGAATGTAAGGCAGAGTTTTTAAAAAACCCCGAAGCAAATATTGCAGCAGCTGAATTAATAAAATGAGTTCTAGCTAAACAGATAGGCAATATCATCTTTGGTTAAAGATTTTACAAAACCATCCTCATCTGAAATCAAATCCTTAGCCAAAGAGCGTTTGCGATCCTGTAATTTTAATATTTTATCCTCAACGGTATCATTACAAATCATGCGATACGCAAAAATATTTTTTGTTTGACCAATACGGTGTGTTCGGTCAATGGCTTGTTGCTCTACTGCTGGATTCCACCAAGGATCGACAATGTATACATAATCGGCTGCAGTTAAGTTTAATCCTACACCTCCAGCTTTTAATGAAATTAAGAATACCCTGCAATTATCGTCATTTTGAAAACGTTCAATCGCACGCTCTCTTTCCTGAATGGAACTACTTCCATCAAAATACTCATAATCAATCCCCATCTTTTTGAGCTGCTCTTTAATTAAAGCAAGCATCCCTAAAAATTGCGAGAACACCAATGCCTTATGGCCACCAATATTTTCAGCAATTTCACGTGTGAGTTCATCTAGCTTAACTGAAGCATTCGGATAATTCTCCTCTTTTAATATAGCAGGACTATCACAAATTTGACGCAGTTTCATTAAACCTTGCAAAATGGATAATTGTGATTTTTGTATTCCTTTTTCTTCCACCATACCAATCAACTTATCTCTATAATCATTTCGATAAGCTTCATAAATTTTTCTTTGCTCATCCCCCATCTCACAATACAATACCATTTCTTGTTTTTCCGGCAAATCCTTTGCAACCTGCTCCTTGGTACGTCTTAATATGAATGGAAAAACCGATTTTCTTAAATGTTCTTTTTGTTCCTTCTCATCAAATTTATCAATGGGCATTGAAAAATTATGTTTAAAATATTCAATCGAACCGAGCATGCCCGGATTTAAGAAATTCATTTGCGCATAAATATCAAAAGTATTGTTTTGTAACGGCGTTCCACTTAAACACAACTTGTTTTTAGCCTTCAACAAACAGGCCGCCTTAGTTACTTTACTAGACGGATTTTTAATGGCCTGACTTTCATCTAAAATCACATAATCAAAATCAACCTCCACAAACATTTTAATATCACTTCTCAGTGTACCGTAGGTCGTAATGATCACTTCAATTTCCTCCTTCACTACTTGTTTACGACTGCGGGTACCACCGTGGTGTATTTGATAAGTTAAAGTAGGCGTAAACTTTTTTAATTCATTTTGCCAGTTGTATAATAAGGTGGTAGGACAAACAACTAATGCTACTAGTTTGCCATTTTTTTCTTTCAAGTGCTGCAAGAAAGATAAGGTTTGAATTGTTTTTCCCAATCCCATATCATCCGCCAAAATACCACCCCATTGCACATCATGTAAATAATTTAACCACTGAAATCCACTCACTTGATAAGGTCGTAAGATGGGTAACAAATGCGCAGGTGGCGCAATATCAGTAATCGCATAACGCTCCCTGATTTTTTCATACTTCCCTTCTAATTGGAATATTAATTCTTCCTCATCTCTTTGTTGGTATAATTCATCAAGTATTGAAAAATGATACTTACTTAATTTAAGATTATCAGTTTTCCCTTCTCCCACTTTAAATAGTAAGGAGTATTTATTTAACCATTTTTCAGGTAACAATCCTAAACTACCATCCTTTAAAGGAACAAACTGTTGCTTGTTGGCAAGCATATTTTTGATATCCTGTACACTTACTTTTTGATCGCCAAATGAAATTTCAACTTTAGCATCAAACCAATCCGTATTACTACTGATATATAACCTAGTAGATGGCTTAGCCGTGTTAAACTTAAATTGCTTTAATGTTTCTGTACCAAATAGCGGTATTTGTTTTTCTCTTAAAGTATCTATGAATAGGAAAAACCAATTATTTTTTAAAACTTCCGCGCCCTTCAGAGACAATACATTGCCTTGGTTAAATCGCACAAATCCAGAATGCAATTGCTCAATATCATTCATTAAAGTTCGCTCTGAAGCTAGGTCTCTTTCAAGTATAACAATTTTATCCCCCACTTGCTGGATCACCGATGGGCCATCCTCTTTGTGAACAATAATATCATTATAAACAAACAAAGGTTCAAAATGTAAAAATTGGGCATCCTCTTTTAAGAAAATTTGCAAGGAAGGTTTCACCCCCCTTAATTTCACCTGCGCTACATTACCTAATTCAACCTTGTATTGTTTAGACAAAGGCAATAAAGTATTTTGTAAATAACTAGGCCAATCTTGGATGGTTATTTCATGACAGCCCGTAGGTAAAAATTGTTCCACCCAAGTCAGATCTTCCTTTGATTTCCAACAAAAAAATTGGTGATGATACTGAAATATAAAGTGCGATTTTGCATGATTTTCCTCCACCGGAATAATGCCATCAGGTAAATTCACATGCGCATAAACAAGATAACGATCCGATTCCTTCTCCACTTTAAATCCTGGTTGAATATTCGCAAAAACTAATTCGGCCTTTTGTAAGTTGGCGGTAGTGAATGGTTTATTGTGGGGAATAAAAAAACTAAAAGGATGTTCAGACAAGTCCTTCCATAATTTTTCAATCTTAGGATGCAAATATTCCTGAATATGTCCTTTGGTATCCTCCGATAAGCTTGATTCATCCGCATTAATGACCGTATCCCAAATGCCACCAAAAGGTGAATTTTTATTGATGTACTTTGTTAATTCTGCCGTTTGCAATTTACGTACCAACTGAAGCAATAACTTATCTTCTTCTTTAATTTCATCCGGAATGACAAATTTTGCAATATCTAATTTTTCAACTTTCCCCACATAGGAAGTTCCTTGTTCATTCACTTCTCCTTTAATAACATTAAAATGAATGAAAGGATATTCCGTAGGATGATGTTGCATGACCAGCCCCAAGCGCTCAATCGTTTTTTGAGGTGCATCCTTTGGATCTTCTAATTCTTCAATATCCCAATCGTTTCCTAATGGACGCTTAAACGTTACCCGACTTGGTTCCTCATTAATTTTTTTAATATTGGGATCCAATACTTTTAAAAAAGGCTTCCCGTCATGATATATAAATTCAAATTTATCTCTGGTATCATCGGCTAAACTATAACCATACAAAGCCAATAGTTTATTTTTTTCACGATCCCAATTACGAATGGTTTCAAAATAATCAGACCCCTTTAATTGAAACAACTGCAATAGCAGCACCGTTTTATGCACACACAACGGATACTCTGTCTCAGACAAACAATCACAGGAAGTATCAAAAAAACGTTCTTCATTTTTTTGAATAATCATCATAAGTGTTTTGCCAGCGACATCCATTTCTGCAACGACGCGTTCATTTTCACTCGATATAATATGTGGTCGGATGGATTTTAAAGTCACTTCTGCTTTTTCAAAAGTTGCCTTTGAACAAAGCATTCGGATGGTTTTAAGATCCAAGATTTTCGCGCGAAGTTGGGTATGTGTAGTTTTATAAGAAGCAGGCTTGTAATCCAACAAGTTTTTATCCAACATGTCTTGTATTTGGAATAAGGCAGCTGCTTTATGCCTGCAAACCTCAGATAAATTATAAGGACATCCGCATCTTAAGGATAGCGTGTTGGGGTTTTTAAAATTCTCAATAGTTACCTTATAATAGGTACTATAGCCATCATCTTTTACCCTGCAATGGATACTTCCAATTAAAGGATCAAATTTGACTAATTCGATGTTCTTCAATGCAAAAATCTTTTTGCCTCTACGAATCACCTCTTCGGTACCGTAACTATAAATGTGTTTAACTAAATAGGGTAATGCCATAATGATACAAATAACCCTTCAAAAAGGGCAATCTGCAAATGTACGGTTTTGCTAGCTAAGTTCATCACCCAATTTCATAAAATAGCTGTAAATGAGCGATTTAGAGCCCATTTACTAAGGCGCCGTCTTTATAAATAGGCAAAGAAGGGGCGGTATCCTTAGAAATACAATACAACATGTCGTCCTCCAAGCCATAAGCGGCCAAACGATGCCAATGGGTTGTGGTCTTAATATATTGCGTTAAATTATCCTTGTGTTGATTGTATAATTGGTTTGCCATAAAACTGCTGTCGCAATGTATGGTAAAATGATTCTTAATTTGTTCAATGATTGCGCCTGCAAAAAGGGTGTCCTCAATATTAAACCTGTTTTTCCAACCCGAACAACCTAAAATCACAGGCGCCCCTTGTTTAACTAAATAATCAGCTACTGCTGAAAAATTAGGAAAGCTGCCTGTGATAATATCTTTTGCGCCTTGCTTTAATGCCATATGCAAAAGCTTAGTGCCATTGGTTGTAGTAATCACTAAAACTTTATTTTCAATAAATGATCTTGGATATTCGGAAGGAGAATTGCCATAGGACAAACCTGGAATAATTTTACCATCCCGCTCCCCTGCAGTAACTCCGCCAGTTTGCTTACCCATTTCAATGCACAATTCGGGTGAATCCACTGGGATGATTTTTCTTGCACCATTATATAAAGCAGTAGCCATGGTGGAGGTTGCTCTAAATACATCTATGATAACAACAATGCTATCTTTAATTTCATACAAATCAAGCAACTGAGGAGTTAATACAGTATGTAAATTGGGTTTTATTTTTTGGTTCGTCATAACATCACAAATATACAAAATGGGAGAGGCTTATACAAGCTCTTTTTTCTTGGTTAAGATTAATATTTCAGAAAGATGAATATCGGTACTGAATCGTTTCACTAAATTTTTGTCTGTATAGGACTTATTGATAAGTCGTCCTTCGATGGCAACTTCAATTCCTTTGATTAAATATTTTTCAGCATACACGGCAAGTTTAGACCATGCGACCAAATTAAACCATTGGGTTTCATCGACCCACTCCCCTTTGGCATTTTTATAACGATCATTCACTGCTAGCCTGATATGGGCCAACTTTTTTGTTTCTTCAAAAATTTTAATTTCAGGATCCGCACCCAAATAGCCCATGAGCTGAACTCGATTTTTAATTGCTTTCATAATACATGATGTTTTGTTAAGGCACAAAAATGCAATAACAAGCAACACCCAAATCATGTATTTACACCATAAAAAATAGGTACAAATAAACCAGTACCTTAACTAAGGAATTATTTAAAAGGAAACTTCACCACTTTCGCTTTTACCAAAGTATTGCGAATGTCAATATAAATTTCAGTATCAATTTTTGCAAAAGAAGATTGTACATAACCAATGCCAATTCCTTTACCCAAGCTTGGGGCTTGTGTTCCAGAGGTAACAGAACCAATCTCATTCCCTGACGCATCTTTAATGATATAGTAATGACGTGGTATACCGCGATCAATCATTTCAAACCCAACTAATTTTTTATTGACGCCATTTGCTTTTTGCTCGGCCAACGACACTGAATTCGTAAACGGCTTTGTAAACTTTGTAATCCAACCCAAGCCTGCTTCTAAAGGGCTAGTCGTATCATCAATATCATTTCCATACAAACAAAATCCCATTTCTAAACGCAAAGTGTCACGCGCACCTAAGCCAATGGGTTTAATGCCAAATTCAGCACCCGCTTCAAATAAAGCATCCCAAATTTTATTTGCATTGTCATTCAAATCTTCAAAATAAATTTCAACACCTCCTGCTCCTGTATAACCTGTTGCACTAATTAATACATTATCAATACCCAATAATTCCCCTTTGGCAAAACTATAATAAGGCATATTTAATACGTCCATGGAAGTAAGCTTTTGAACAATTTGTGCTGCCTTAGGACCTTGCACTGCTAATAAAGCAGTTTGAGGACTGATGTTATGCATTTCAACACCCTTCGTATTATGTTGTACTATCCAATTCCAATCTTTTTCAATATTAGATGCATTCACGACTAACATATATACTTTGTTTTTTTCAACACAGTATACTAATAAATCATCCACGATACCACCTGTTGCATTTGGCAAACAACTGTATTGCGCTTTGCCATTTTCTAAAACAGAAGCGTCATTACTGGTCACTCTTTGAATTAAATCCAAAGCATCCGCACCCTTTAAAACAAACTCGCCCATATGACTCACATCAAAAACGCCAGCGCTATTGCGCACCGCTGCATGCTCATCATTAATGCCCGTATAACTTATTGGCATATTGTATCCAGCAAATGGGGCCATTTTAGCACCTAATGCAATGTGTTTTTCGGTAAACGGGGTGTTTAAAACTTCGCTCATTGGAATTTAATTTCGACAAAGATAACAAAAAAACACCCCACTTTTAAGTGAGGTGTTTATATTCAATACAGTTAATATTAAACCATTAAATTATCTAGTATCGCTTACCGTGTTCTTGTTCGCTTAATATTGAAAGCGGTCAAAAACCGATTGCATATCTGCAAGCTTGGATGCCACTTTACTGACATTGTTCAAATCAGGAAGAAGCGAGGTATTGTTGGTTAAGCCTTTATTTTCCTTTTTGTCAACTGCCTTTTTTTCCAAAGCACGATCAATTTTTTCCAACTCTTTTAATTTTTGTTCTCTTGACTTTTTTAAATCGCCTTCAAGTCGGTCTCGCTCTAATTTTAATTCGTTTAATTGATTTTCAATGTCTGACATTTCAACATTATCATCTTCTTTGGTATCAATATCTGCTCGGCCAATTTTTTCTAATCCCGTGCTGGTCATTAAATAAACTACCCCATGTTGATAATTATAGGATTCATTGTCCCAATCATTATACCAATCATTATCAGAACTGATTCGGTCAATAGTTTCCGTACGCATACCACGACGATCAATATTAATATTCGTTTGAGACCAGCCCTTATCCGAAATTTTTATTCGCTTACCAACGGGGACCGCTATGGTCATAATGACATGTTGGTTTCTAAATTTATCGTTGGCATTGATACCAATACCTTTGTCTAGAAAAATTAAACTGTCCTTTTGCGTTATATCAAAATTAATTTTATTCGCTAGGTCATTGGCTTCTGCTAATGTTTTGCCATTACTTAGTTTCACCACTTTCACTTGAAAACTATCTGTGGTTGATTGTACAATTCTAATCCTAAGATTTCTTACAAAAATGGTATCCTCATCCCCATAGTCAACAAATTCTGAAATTTTAAACCACTTATCTTCATAGTATTTCATTTTTGGTGTCGCAGTCACTTCTAAATAATTAACATTCGGATTAGTTAAAGCAATAGCTTGTTCCTCAGGTTTATTATGTTTGTTAAAACTATTTCCAATACTACTTCCAAAATAAAATAGCATTACCCATCCCACAATCCATAAGGCCCAAAAACTAGATCTTATCCAAATATTTGCCTTTTTAAAGCCTGCAATTTTTCGAATGACCGCAGTGACAATACCAATAATAGGCACCCAAATAAATAATAATATTGTTCCGAAAACAGACCAGCTTTGTGCGCCGTCTTCCAATACAAACTTTTTTAATGGATATAAAGCCGTTGCTGCTGCGCCAATCCCAAACAATGCAGCTAATAAAGACACCCCTACAATCGCTAATATAAAATAAACAAACACTTTAATGGAAATTGTGATGGCCCTACCTATAAAATGAAGACAGCCTTTGTTTTCTCTATACCCAGTATTGGAAGCAGAAGTATCATGATCACCATTGCCAGATTCCTCGCGATGCTCGGCTTTTTGTTCTCTATTATCTGTACTTGATTTTTTAGAAAATTGACTTCCCC
>Ga0209355_1001713_pt1 | contig 12370 bp, 14 predicted proteins | sample LauGreSBDMM110SN_3_FD_187563 | JGI IMG/M metagenome (GOLD analysis project Ga0209355, IMG submission 187563) | Freshwater lake microbial communities from Lake Michigan, USA - Sp13.BD.MM110.SN (SPAdes) (version 2) | ecosystem: Environmental > Aquatic > Freshwater > Lake | place: Lake Michigan...
TTGTGCATCACCAAGCTCGACGTGTTGGACGGTTTGACAGATCTGAAACTTTGCACCGGTTATCAGCTGGATGGCGCCGTCACCGACATCTTGCCCGCCAGCGCCGAAGATGTGGCCCGGTGCGTGCCGATTTATGAAACCATGCCGGGCTGGTCCCAAAGCACCGTGGGTGTCACCCATGTGGACCGTTTGCCCCCACAAGCTCGCGCCTATTTGGACCGCATCGAGCAAGTGTGTGGGGTCCCCATTCACTTGATTTCGACCAGCCCGGACCGTGAGCACACGATCATGAAAAAACACCCCTTTTCAACACCCTAAAGCTGATCAAACCTTTCTTGAAAGCCCAACCATGCTGACCGAAGACGGTAAACACCTTTACGTCTCTTACGACGAATACCACAATCAAATCGAAAAGTTGGCGATCAAAATCCATCAATCGGGTTGGCAATTCGACACCATCCTGTGTTTGGCCAGGGGGGGCATGCGCCCTGGGGACATCTTGTCTCGCATCTTTGACAAGCCCTTGGCCATCATGTCCACCAGCTCTTACCGCTCAGAAGCGGGCACCGTTCAAGGCCACTTGGACATTGCCCGTTTCATCACCACCCCCAAAGGGGAAATTGCCGGTCGCGTCTTGTTGGTCGACGACTTGGCCGACTCTGGCCACACCCTGAATGCTGTGATCAGCTTGTTGCGTGACAACTACAAGCCCATCACCGAGATGCGCAGCGCGGTCATTTGGACCAAGGGTGTCTCGAGTTTTCAACCCGACTTTTCGGTGGAATTTTTGCCCACCAACCCCTGGATTCACCAGCCCTTTGAAGGTTACGACAGCATGCGCCCCGAGCAGTTGTTGGCCAAATGGCAAGTGTGAAAAAGACCACGTCGCTGATCCACCACCCCTATCGGGCGCCGGTGGATTTTGAGGCGCCATTGACGGCCGTTCACAAGGCCTCCACTGTTTTTTTCCCGTCGGTCGAGGCCATGAAAAGCCGCGACTGGAAGGACAAATCCGCCTACACCTATGGGCTGCATGGCACGCCCACGACGTTCACTTTGGAAGAGCGTTTGTGTGCCATCGAAGGCGGTTTGCACTGTTTGCTCGTTCCCAGTGGTTTGGCTGCCATTGCCCAGGTCAACCTGGCTTTGTTGGCCAGTGGTGATGAGGTCTTGCTGCCCGACAACGTTTACGGACCGAGCAAGGCACTGGCACAAGGTGAGCTTCGTCAATGGGGTATCTCTCACCGCTGTTACAACCCGCTGGATGTGCAGGATTTGGCCGCGAAAATTTCACCCGCCACCCGCTTGGTTTGGTTGGAGGCACCAGGCTCCATCACCATGGAGTTTCCCGACCTGCTGGCCATGGTTCAGCTGTGTCGCGAGCGCGGGGTTTGTTGCGCGCTGGACAACACCTGGGGCGCTGGTTTGGCCTTCAATGCCTTTGATCTGACCCCCGATCAAGGCCCGCATTCTCTTGGGGTGGACATCACCGTTCATGCCCTGACCAAATACCCCAGTGGCGGCGGCGATGTGTTGATGGGCAGCATCATCACGCGCGACAACGACTTGGCCATGCGCATGAAGCTCAGCCACATGCGGCTGGGCTTGATGGTCGGGGCCAATGATGCAGAAACGGTGTTGCGCTCTTTGCCCAGCATGGCCATGCGCTACCGCGCACAAGACCTCAGCGCACGGCATTTGGCCCGGTGGTGTCAATCTCAAGCTGCGGTGTTGCAGGTTCTGCACCCGGCTTTGCCCGATTCGCCGGGCCACGACCATTGGCTGCGGGTGTGCACCCCGTCTGCCACGGGTGATATCAACCCCTTGAATGAAGATGCCAGCCCATCTACCGGTTGGGCGGCGGCTTTGTTCAGCATCGTGATCGACCCCCAATACAACGTGACGCAAGTGCACCAGTTCTGTGAAGCCTTGCAGTTTTTCCGCTTGGGCTACAGCTGGGCTGGCCCGGTCAGTTTGGTGGTCCCTTATGAATTGCACAATTTGCGTGCCACTTGGCCGGATGGCATTCGACAGGGCCATGTGCTGCGGTTTTCCATTGGTTTTGAAGCCACGCAAGATCTGCAACTGGATTTGCAGCAGGCTTTCGCTATGGCATTCACAGCGCAAAGCCACTGAATTGGCACGGCTTTAAATGAGAATGGTTCTTATTTAGTTTAAACTCTCCACATCTTGGAACGGGGAGCTTATGAAGATCTTGAATGCCTGCATTGCAGCCCTGGGTTTGGGTTTGCTGGGCTTGGCGCAGGCCCAAAACACGCTCAATTTATATTCGGCCCGCCACTATCCAACCGACGAAGCGCTTTACAGTGAATTCACCAAATCTACGGGGATCGCCATTCGGCGGGTGGATGCCGATGATGCGGGCATCTTGACACGGTTGAAGACCGAGGGCGCGGCATCTCCCGCCGATGTCATTTTGTTGGTCGATGCGGCCCGGCTTTGGCGCGCTGAAGCCGATGGCTTGTTTTTACCCATCCATTCGGCAAGCCTGGAAGCGCTGGTTCCCGCCCATTTCCGGGCGCTTGCCAATGCGGAGGGGGGTATTGCGTGGTTTGGCATGTCCACCCGCGCCCGGGTTGTGGTTTACGACAAACGCAAGCTCGATCGTCAAGCCGTCGACAGCTATGAAAAATTGGCCGACCCCAAACTCAAAGGCCTGTTGTGCATTCGCTCGGGCTCACACCCGTACAACCTGAGCCTGTTTGGTGCCTTGCATGAGCACATGGGCGCAGCAGCCACCGAGCTCTGGCTCAAAGGTTTGGTCGCGAACATGGCGCGCTCGCCCAAAGGCGGCGACAGCGATCAGATCAAATCGGTGGCCAGCGGTGAATGCGCAGTCGCAGTGACCAATACCTATTATTTGGCGCGCATGATGCGATCTGCCAATGCCACAGAGCGCAACATGGCCGAGTCCGTGGGGGTGGTTTTTCCCAATCAAAACAGCTGGGGCACGCACGTCAATGTGGCCGGTGCTGCGGTGGCCAAGCACAGCAAAAACACAGCAGCAGCGGTCAAGTTTTTAGAGTATTTGGCCAGCCCCGCCGCGCAAAATCATTTTGCCAATGGCAACAATGAGTGGCCCGTGGTCAAAGGACTCAAGTTTGACAACCCGGCACTCAAAGCCATGTCGGGGGGCGACTTCAAGAGCGAGGTGATACCCATCAGTGCCGTGGGCATGAACCAGATCAAAATTCAGCAAATGCTGGACCGGGTGGGGTTCAAGTGACGCTCGCACATTGAGCCACCACCGATGTGGCCAACGCGTCAAACGAGGTGCTGTGTCGATCGCGCGGGCTGACCACCAGGGCTTGGGTGTGTTGTCTGAAATTGCGGGATATAGATTTCAAGTACGTGGGGTCGTAATGGCTCTCCAACAATGAATGCACCACGCTGCTGACGTCCCCCTGTGATAGCGTGTCTTTCCAGGCGTCGACCACGGCTTTTCCCTTGAGGTTGATCAGTGCATCCAGGCGTTGGGCAAAGGCAGGGGTGTCACTGACAAAGAAGGGGTATTCCTCCATCAGCAAGGCAATGCGCTCTGGCTGAGGCAGCTGCAAGTCGATGCAAGGGCTGTCCCGCATCGCATCCATCAACACGTCCATGACCGACAAATTGCCCACTTTGCGGCTTTCTGCCTCCACAAAAATGGGGCGCAAAGGGTCCATTTGGCGCAGAACATTCCATATTTGCATGTCAAAGCGCTTTTGGCTGGGTTGCTCCACGCCGGGCACCCGACCCAGCACTGAACTGCGGTGGCAAGCCAGGGCCTCCAGGTCCAGCACCTGAGCCCCCTGTCTTTGCAGGGCATGGAGCAAGCGGGTTTTGCCACTGCCCGTCGTGCCGCACACCACCAGGAAACGAAAACTCGCCATGTGTTGGTCCAACCAGGCCAGCATGGCGGCGCGAAAGGCTTTGTAGCCGCCGTCCAGCACCGTGACTTGAAAGCCAATTTGACCCAGCACCATCGACAAAGCGCCGCTGCGCTTGCCGCCACGCCAGCAATACACCAAGGGCTGCCAGTTCTTGGGCAGTGACAACACGTCGCGCTCAATGTGGCGCGCGATGTTCACCGCCACCCAGGCGGCCCCCAATTTTTGCGCCTCAAAGCCACCCTTTTCCTTGAACAAGGTGCCGATAACAATGCGCTGTTCATCGTTCAAGCTGGGCCAGTTGACGGCACCTGGCAGGTGGTCCAGGGCAAATTCCCCTTCACTGCGGGCATCGATGATGGTGGAAAACCCCTCGCCGCTGACCATGCGCGCCAAAGCTTGTTCAGCGGGCATGCGTTGCAAACTCATGGAAGGGCGCTCACAACATTTTTTCCAACAGGGGCCAGGTGTGTTGCAGCATCAAACCTTGAGCCTTCTCGTTGGGATGGATGCGGTCGGACTGAAACCAGTCACCCGGCGACGCCAGGGGTTCTAAAAAGAATGGCAGCAAACGCGATTGGGTTTGCTTGGCCACTTGGGCAAAAGCTTTGGCAAACTGCTCGTTGTAGTCTGCGCCGTAGTTGGGCGGCACCTTCATGCCCAACAATAAAACCCGCGCGCCTTGCAATTTGGCTTGTTGCGCCATGAAAAGCAGGTTTTCTTGGGTACTGGCCAAAGGCAGGCCGCGCAACGCATCGTTGCCACCGAGTTCAATCACCAGCAGGGCAGGGCGGTGGGTTTTGAGCAGCGACTCGATGCGCGATCGCCCGCCAGCGGTCGTCTCGCCGCTGATGCTGGCATTGATCACCTTCCATTGGGGGTGACTCACAGCCAAACGTTGGGACAACAGGTTGACCCAACCGCTCCCACGCGGCAAGCCGTACTCTGCACTCAGCGAATCGCCCATCACCAGCATTTGATAGCTGGGGCTGGGTGGGGGCTTTGAACTGACCTGGGCTTGTGCCACATGAGTCAACGACAATGCGAAGCAACCCAACCAGGTCCAGATGGTCTTCATCCCCAGCCTGCGCCCCTCAGCCATCCCAATCAACATGACAAAACCCATTCTTGAAGTTGCCCACGTGTCCAAATCGGTCACCGATGCCACCGGAACACTGGATATTCTCCGCGATATTGATTTTGAGTTGCAGCGCGGCGAGACAGTGGCCATTGTGGGGGCCTCGGGTTCGGGCAAAAGCACCTTGCTGTCCATCATGGCGGGATTGGACACACCCACCCAGGGCACGGTTCGTTTGGCCGGTGAAGACTTGTTTGCCCGCGATGAAGATGCCCGTGCCGCCATGCGTGCCCAATACATGGGTTTCGTTTTTCAAAGCTTTCAATTGCTGGGTTCACTGACAGCTTTGGAGAACGTCATGTTGGCCCTGGAATTGGGGGGGCGACCGCGCGCCCGGGAGAATGCCCGCAGCATGCTCGAGCGTGTGGGTCTGGGCGAGCGACTTCACCATTACCCGCGCGTGCTCAGTGGCGGCGAGCAACAACGGGTTGCACTGGCGCGGGCCTTTGTGGTGCAGCCAGCGGTGTTGCTGGCCGATGAGCCCACCGGCAGCTTGGACAAGGCCAGTGGTGAGCGGGTCATGCAATTGATGATGGACCTGAACCAAGCCTCTGACACCACCCTGGTGTTGGTCACCCATGACGCCGCCATCAGCCAGCGTTGCCAGCGCCGCATTGCCATCGAAGCCGGTGCACAGATGGCGGTTGGATAATCGAACCATGTCTGTACCTCTCAAAGTGATTTTTGGTTTTCATGCGGTGGGCGTGCGCATGAAAACCGCGCCCACGTCGGTGGTCGAGATGCATGTTGACACCAGCCGGCGCGATGTGCGCATGCGCCAGTTCTTGCAGCGCGCCCAAGACAGTGGCATGCGCATCATCCCCAGTGATGGTTTGCGCTTGGCCAAACTGTGTGGCAGCCATGGCCACCAAGGTGTGGTGGCCCGGGTGCAGGCATTGGCCCAAGGGCACTCCTTGGATGACCATTTGGACCAATTGAGTGCCGACCAAATTCCCTTGTTGCTGGTGCTCGATGGGGTGACCGATCCGCACAACTTGGGCGCGTGCTTGCGGGTGGCCGATGGCGCCGGGGCCCATGCGGTGATCGCCCCCAAGGACCATGCCGTGGGCCTCAATGCCACCGTGGCCAAAGTGGCCAGCGGCGCTGCCGACACCGTGCCCTATTTCATGGTCACCAACTTGGCTAGGACACTCAACGAGCTCAAAGAGCGGGGCATTTGGATCGTCGGCACCAGTGACGATGCCCCCACGTCCATTTACCAAAACGATTTCAAGGGCCCTGTGGCTTGGGTCTTGGGGGCAGAAGGTGAGGGCATGCGCCAGTTGACCCGCAAAACCTGTGACCAATTGGTGCGCATCCCCATGCAAGGTGCGGTGGAAAGCCTCAATGTCTCTGTGGCCAGCGGCGTGTGCCTGTATGAAAGCCTGCGTCAACGCAGCGCAACCACAACCTAGTCTGAGGGCATCAAACGGGTTTGGGCGTCAAACCCAACCGAGCAAGCCCAACACCGCGCCAGCGGCGAGCAGCCACAGCACATGGATGCGGGTCTTCCACATCAGCAGCACCGAGACGGCAGTCAACACCAAACCCGGAGCGTGTTGGGCATCGGCTTGGATGGGGGGCAGCAACAACCAGCCGGTCGAGAACATCAGGGCAATCAACAAAGGCGCCATGCCCGCTTTGAAGGCGCGCACGCCGATTCGCTCTTGATAGCGCAAGCCCCAGCGGCTGACCACCAGCGTGAGGCAGCCAGATGGGCCCAGGATGCCCAATAAGCACAAAAAAGCGGCCAACACCCCCCAGGCCCAGGCCACAGGACCGGCATCCATACCGCCGCCGGCCTGAACCCCCAAAGTCCAACCCAGAATGGCCACAAACAGCACGTTGGGGCCGGGGGCAATTTGGGCCAAGGTGATGGAGGAGTTGAATTCCGGGTCGCTGAGCCAATGCTGCTGGTCCACCAAATAGCGGTGCATGTCGGGCGCCGCCGCCACCACACCGCCAAAGGTGATCAGCGACAAGCTCAAAAAATGCAGCACCATGTGCAGCCAATCTGTCGCATTCAGACTCATGGCAGCACCTTGGGGCGCACCATGCAGCGCCATGCCCACACACTGGACGGCACACCCACCATTAACCATGCCAATGCCAGAGGGATGCGCCACACGGCCACCACCACAAAGCCAATGGCCAAGATCGCGTAGCACAGGGGCAGCCCCATCGGGTTGCCCTTGAGTCCCTGAAGCAAACGCAGGGCGTTGCCCATGATCATCCCAGACACCACACAACCCATGGCGTGCAACATCGAGCGCACCGCAGGCAACTCATACAAACCTTGGTACAAGGCGGCAAAACACAGCACCAAGGTGCAGGGGGCCAACATCAGGCCGGTGATGGCGCACAGTGCACCTCGACCCCCAAAATAACGGTCACCCAGCATCAGCGTCAAATTGACCACGTGCGGGCCTGGCAGGGTTTGGGCCACCGACCAGTCTTCTAAAAACCCCTTGGGGGTTAACCATTTTTTTTGGTCGACCAAAATCCGTTGGACCACGGCTTGCACCCCGCCAAAGCCTTGCAAGGCCATCCAGGTAAAGGTCAAAAAAAGATCCCAGCAAGAGCGGGGCCGGTTCACCTCATCGGTCATACGGTCAAGCCACCCGAGACCTCGATCACCGCGCCATTGATATAGGCTGCTTGATCGCTGGCCAAAAAGGCATAGACCTGGGCAATGTCTTCGGCCCGACCGAGGCGTTTCAAGGGCACCCGATCGCGCATTTCATCGATCACTTTGGCCGGCATGGTGGCCAAAATGGGGGTTTCAATGAACCCAGGCGCCACCGCATTGACCCGGATGCCCTTGGGCCCCAATTCGCGGGCCCAGGTTTTGGTAAAGCCAATCACCCCAAACTTGCTGGCCGCATAGTTGGTCTGCCCAAAATTGCCATAAATGCCCACCACCGACGAGGCATTGAGGATCACGCCGCTGCCTTGGGCCACCATGGGGTCGGACACGGCTTGTGCGCAGTGGAAAACCCCTCTCAAATTGACGTCGATCACCCGATCGAATTGTTCCAAGGTCATTTTTTGCAGCCGGGCATCTTGGGTGATGCCGGCGTTGTTGACCAACACATCGATGCGCCCAAATTGGGTCAAAGCGTTTTGCACCATGGCGTCGACCATCTCACGTTGGGTCACATCGACCACCCAACCGGCGACCTGAGCGCCCAAAGCTTTGCACTGGGCCACGGCCTCGTCAACGCCGGATTGGCGCACATCGCAGACCACCACGGTGGCCCCTTCTTTGGCAAATTCAAGGGCGGTGGCCAGGCCAATGCCTTGGGCGGCACCAGTGATGATGCTGACCTTGCCGGTCAACCGTTGGGCGGGGAGGGTGTTCATGGTGTTGTTCAATCCATCGGAAGGTCATCAACGCCTGACAAGAGGCCCGTGGGGCCCTGTGTTCAGATCGCTGGGCAGTATAGGCATACGCCATCCCCGGCAGGTGTGTACGCCGCACGTGCGTGACAGCTTTGACCAAGCGCAACGCTTCCCCCCACGCCCCATGAGCCCATGGTGGGGCATGGCCGCTGGAAATCCGCACAAGGCTTACACTGTTGCGTTGTCAAATTGGGCCCCTTTCCCTGTGGATGTATCCGAATTCAGCCGTCCCGCAAAAGCCCTGAGCAGCTACAAAAAGCACTGGGCTGCGCGTTTTGGCACCGCACCTCTTCTCCCCATGAGCCGCGCCGAAATGGCCGAGTTGGGCTGGGACAGTTGTGACATCGTGCTGGTCACCGGGGACGCTTATGTCGATCACCCCAGCTTTGGCATGGCGGTGATTGGCCGCATGTTGGAAAACCAAGGCTTTCGGGTCGGCATCATTGCCCAGCCCGATTGGCAAAGTGCCGAGCCTTTTGCCGCTTTGGGCCGCCCCAATTTGTTTTTTGGGGTGACCGCCGGCAACATGGACTCCATGATCAACCGCTACACGGCCGATCGAAAAATCCGCAGCGATGACGCTTACACACCCGGGGACGTGGCTGGCAAGCGGCCAGACCGCGCTGCCATTGTTTACAGCCAGCGTTGCCGTGAGGCCTTCAAAGATGTGCCCATCATCATGGGCGGCATTGAAGGCTCGCTGCGGCGCATTGCCCACTACGACTATTGGCAAGACAAGGTTCGCCGCTCTATCGTGATCGACGCCAAGTGTGATTTGCTGTTGTACGGCAACGCCGAGCGTGCCATCGTCGAGGTGGCGCATCGCTTGGCTGCCAAAGAGCCGGTGCAAAACATCATTGACGTGCGTGGCACGGCCTTTGTGTGTCGAACCACGCCTTTGGATTGGACTGAAATCAACTCCACCGAGGTGGATCGACCAGGGCCGGTGGAATCGCACCTCAACCCTTATCTGATGATTTCCGAGCAAGCTTCGGCCCAAGGGCAAAGCTGCGAGGCGTCCTCACAGGGCGCCGCACCCGCCACATCGCAAGCGCCCAAGGCCGAGCCAGGCGTGCCCATGATGGTTCCCATTGGCTGGCTGGGCAAAACCAAGGCCAAGGTGCCTGCACGCGATCGAACCGTGATTCGTTTGCCCGCTTATGAGCAAGTGCGCAGCGACCCCGTGTTGTATGCCCATGCGAATCGGGTGTTGCACCTGGAGACCAACCCAGGCAACGCCCGCGCCTTGGTGCAGGCCCATGGCGAGGGGGCTACGGCGCGCGATGTGTGGATTACGCCCCCGCCGATTCCTTTGACCACGGCTGAAATGGATTTGGTGTTTGGCCTGCCTTATGCCCGCTCGCCGCACCCGGTGTATGCCGATGAGCAAGGTCGCCACGATGGCCCCACCAAAATCCCCGCCTGGGAGATGATCCGTTTCAGCGTCAACATCATGCGCGGCTGTTTTGGGGGGTGTACCTTTTGTTCCATCACCGAACACGAAGGGCGCATCATCCAAAGCCGCAGCGAGGCCTCGGTGCTGCAAGAGATCCAAGACATCCGCGACAAAGTCACGGGTTTCACGGGTGTGATTTCTGACCTGGGCGGCCCCACGGCGAATATGTACCGCATTGGCTGCAAGTCACCCGAGATCGAAGCCGCTTGCCGCAAACCCAGTTGTGTGTACCCCGGCATTTGCTCCAACCTGAACACCAGCCACCAGCCCTTGATCCAGATGTACCGCAAGGCCCGGGCGATCAAAGGGGTGAAGAAAATTTTGATTGGCTCAGGCCTGCGCTACGATCTGGCCATTGAGTCCCCGGAATACATCCGCGAACTGGCCACCCACCATGTGGGCGGCTATTTGAAAATCGCCCCCGAGCACACCCAAACGGGCCCCTTGTCCAAAATGATGAAGCCCGGCATTGGCAGCTACGACCGCTTCAAGCAGTTGTTTGACCAATACAGCGCCGAGGCGGGCAAAAAGCAATACCTGATCCCCTATTTCATCGCGGCCCACCCCGGCACCAGCGACGAAGACATGATGCACCTGGCCATCTGGCTGAAGAAAAACGGTTTCCGCGCCGATCAGGTGCAAACCTTTTACCCCAGCCCCATGGCCACGGCCACAGCCATGTACCACAGCGGCAAAAATCCTTTGCGCAAAATTGGGCGCGACAGCGAAGGCGTGGACATCGTGCGCGGCGACAAGCGCAGGCGGCTGCACAAAGCCTTTTTGCGCTACCACGATGCCAATAATTGGCCGTTGTTGCGCGATGCGCTCAAGACGATGGGCCGCAGCGACTTGATTGGCAATGGCAAGCACCACCTGATCCCCAGCTTTCAGCCGCAAACCCAAGGGGCGTATGTCAGCGCCCGGCGCAAAAACAGCACGCCCAGGCCGGATGCCCCTGGCCAACTGCTGACCCAGCACACCGGCTTGCCGCCGCGCCCAGGTGTCAAGGGCCCGCGCAAAGCCAAAGTTTGAGGTTCAGCGCACGCGCTGCTTCATGGCGCGCTCGACCTCGCGCTTACCCTCGCGGTCTTTGATGGTGTCGCGCTTGTCGTGGTCGGCCTTGCCCTTGGCCAAGGCAATTTCGCACTTGACCTTGCCGTTCTTCCAATGCAAATTGAGCGGCACCAGGGTGTATCCCTTTTGCTCGACCTTGCCAATCAAGCGCCTGATTTCGTCTTTTTGCAGCAGCAGTTTTTTGGTCCTGACCGAATCGGGCCGCACATGGGTGGAAGCGGTATTCAAGGGGTTGATTTGGCAGCCGATGACAAACAACTCCCCATTGCGGATGACCACATAACCATCGGTGAGTTGCACCTTGCCCTCGCGCACCGACTTCACCTCCCAGCCTTCGAGCACCATGCCGGCCTCAAAACGCTCCTCAATGAAGTAATTGAAGATGGCCTTTTTGTTGTCTGCGATGCGGGCTGTGCTGGGGGCTTTGGTGGACATGAAGTGCTAAATGGGGGCGTTCAGGGTCCTTACAATCTGACCATGAACGCCGCTGTGCAAACGCCCATTCTATGAAAACCATCCACAAGTCGGTTTTGATTTGGTTCAGCGCACAAGAAATGTTCGACCTGGTCACCGATGTACCGAGCTATCCCCAGTTCCTTCCCTGGTGTGACCGGGCCAGGGTGGTCACCCCCCACGCCGACGGTGTGACCGCAGAGATTGGCATGGCTCTGGGGGGGCTGCACAAAAGCTTCACCACCCGCAATGTCCACACCCCGGGGCGCGAGGTGCAGGTGCAACTGATTGACGGCCCGTTCAAACATTTGGATGGCGTGTGGTTGTTTGAGCCCATGGGCCAAGAGCGGGCTTGCCGGGTGGACTTGAAGCTCAATTACAGTTTTGACAGCATGTTTGGCGTGCTCATTGGGCCTTTGTTCGACCGCATCGCCGCCACCTTGGTCGATGCCTTTGTCAAGCGCGCTGAGCAGGTCTATGCCCTCGATTGAGGTCACCCTGGTTTACTCACCCGCATCTCGGGTGGTGCACGAAGTGGTGCTGCAACTGCCCCAGGGCACCCGCGTGCGTCAAGCGTGGCTGGCCAGCAATTGGTTTCCAGATTTAGACGCTGTAGGAGAAGATTGCCCGGAATCTTCCATTTGGGGCCGAAAAACAACCCCCTCGCAACCCTTGCAAGATGGCGACAGATTGGAGGCCTTGCGCCCCCTGAAAGTCGACCCCAAAGAAGCCCGTCGCCAGCGTTTCGTCAAGCAAGGCACGCGCGGGGCGGGTTTGTTTGCAAACCGTCGTCCCGGCGCCAAGCCAGGGTATTAGGCCCCCACCGAGAACCTTGCCAACGGTATACAGGCCCATTCGAGGGGGTCGGTACAATTTACCTTTTGGAGCCCAACCATGCGCCTCTTAGGCAATGCGCTCACCTTCGACGATGTGTTGCTGGTGCCCGCCTTCTCAGAA
>Ga0209355_1001715_pt1 | contig 12367 bp, 25 predicted proteins | sample LauGreSBDMM110SN_3_FD_187563 | JGI IMG/M metagenome (GOLD analysis project Ga0209355, IMG submission 187563) | Freshwater lake microbial communities from Lake Michigan, USA - Sp13.BD.MM110.SN (SPAdes) (version 2) | ecosystem: Environmental > Aquatic > Freshwater > Lake | place: Lake Michigan...
CAACTCCCGTAGACACAACTCCTGTAGACACAGAACCAATTGATACAGAGCCTGTAGATACAGAACCAATTGATACAGAGCCTGTAGATACAGAGCCAATTGATACAGAGCCTGTAGATACAGAGCCAGTTGATACTCCTGCAGAAGAAGCAGAGGCTGTATTTGAAGAAAGTGAAGTTTCTATTGAAGAGATATCCGAAAGCGGTGCAAATCTTTCTGTAGAAGATATTCAAGAAGTTGTTACTGATTTAATTAGCGATAGCGGTTTAGATGCATCTGAAGTTTCTGCAGTACTAGAAGCAATAGCCGAAGGTGGAGAAGTGTCTGCAGAGATTGCTGCTGAAGTATCTGAATCTTTATCAGAGGGCGGATTGACAGAAGCAGAAGCAGAATTTATTACAGAAATGCTTTCTGCAGATGGAGAAATAACAACTGCAGAAGTTGTTAATTTATCTGAAGCCTTATCTGAAGACGGCAAATTTACTTTAGTAGAAAAAGATTTAGTTTCAGATGTATTGGTAGAATCAGCAGAAGGAGCACCTGTAACTGCTGCCAACATAGAAGCAGCGGGACTTGAATATCGTGATCTTCCACCTACAATTCCAGTAGAGGTAAGAGAAGATGCAAACGGAAACCCCGTAGTAATTCAAGCAGAGGTAGCCTCAGCGTTGCTTGTTCTAGAAAGCCCAGCAGCTTTAGCAAATGCAATATCCAGCTGTTTCAATCCAGATGAAGCAATTGAAGGTTTGACGGAAGAGCAAAAATGTGAATTAGGCAAGGCACTAATTAATATAGGTGCCGATATGTCTATACCAGAACGTGAAAAAGCAGAAGATATAGTAGTTGTAACAATAATAGCTGGCCAGATAGTTCTTGGCACAGCATATAGAAGGAAGGTATAATATGAATATGAACTGGTTAAAAAAATGGGGCTTTGCGGCCCTAAATGAAAACTTTACATTCCTAGGATTTTTTGTAGCCTGGGTAGTACTTGAGGGCAGCGCAAAAACAGTAGTAGGCTATGTAACTTTAGCCTCAGTAGCCCTATGGTTTTTGACCATCGGAATAAGAGAAAGATCCGAAAAAGAGTAGTGATGCTATAATAGGGATATGAAGAAATTAATCCCTATTGCTTTATCAGGCATACTAATGCTATCATTAAGCGGATGCGGCTATGACGGTCACTATCGTTATCCATGTCAAGATCCTGTTAATTGGGAAAGCGCAGAGTGTAAACCACCAATCTGTACAGCTAACGGGGCTTGTCCAGAAGATTTAGTAGAGATAAAGGAGCCAACAAATGGCTAAAGAAAGATTGTCACCACAAGATTTAGATGCAAGACTTAAATTTATTTTAGGTATAACGCTAGGATCAATTCTATTTATAACTGCAACAGGAATCATGTATGCTTTAATATTTGTTACACAACCAGTTACTGGACAGTCAGAAAATGACAAGATGTTTTTTAATGTTCTTGGAAGCGTTGCAACATTTATTACAGGAACGCTTGCTGGTTTATTAATTGGATCATCTGGGGCTAAAGACGTAATGGCAGCACAACTAGCAAACAAAGAGATGGACGCTAAAAATACTGCAGCAGATAAAACACTTGAAGCAGAAATTGATGCAACATCTGCACGTTTAGCAGCAAAGCCAGACGGAGCTATGCCAGCAGAACAACCAGTAGATACTGATTGGAATAAATAAAAGTGGCAGATCAGGGCACAGCAGCACGTCTTATTGAAGTTGCTACAGCAGAAGTTGGAACCATTGAAGGTCCAAAAGATAATGAAACAAAATATGGTAAATTTACTAAAGCAGATTTTCAACCATGGTGTGGAAGTTTTGTTAACTGGTGTGCAAACGAGGCTGGAGTAAAAATTCCTAATACTGTTTACACTCCAGGTGGAGCACAAGCATTTAAAAAAGCTGGATCATGGATCGATGGGGACATTGCAGATCCAGAGCCAGGAGATATAGTTTATTTTGATTTTCCATCAGATGGTGTAGATAGGATTAGTCACGTAGGAATTGTTGTAGAAGACAATGAAGACGGAACTGTTTGGTGTATTGAAGGAAATACTACTTCAAAGAAAAAGGGAAGCCAAAGAAATGGCGGAGAAGTTTGCAAACAACTTCGTGCTTTTAAAAAAAATAAAGCTGGTGTTATGATTTCTATCGTAGGTTTTGGAAGACCTAAGTTCGGCGCAGCTTCAAATACAAAATCAGAAGCTACCTCTAAAGCAAAAAAGTCAAAAACATGTTCATCATGTGGACAAGAAATTAAGGGGTAAAAATGGATAATTTAGATAACTTGTCAGATGAAGAAATTTCAAAATCTTACGAGTCAGATAATGAAGAAGAAGACAACTGGGATAATATGGAAAAAGCTTGCTGGTCTGGATATAAACAGGTAGGAATGAAAGACAAAAATGGCCGAAGAGTCCCTAACTGTGTTCCAGTAAAAAAATCTTTATTTGGCACAGAAGGTCCTCAAAAACTAATACCTAAAAATAAATAATAAAATCAGTTGACAATCTATTTTAAACTGCTGTATAATTATGTACTAGGATCAATCCTTTCATAGATTAGGTAAAATTGGAACCACAATATTTTAATGAAATAGAAGACATTAGCCCGTCTTTCTATCCTTGGTTTTCAAATAAAGTTGAAAAGCTATTTGACTATCAGAATCCATGGGAAGAAACAGAAGATATTAATTATAAATTAAATAATGTTGGATTAAGATGCGATGACCTATCACCAGTCTCAGACCCAGAAAACAATATTGTTTTTGCTGGTTGCGAGGTTACTATACCAATAGATGTTAAATATGAAAATGGATGGGCTTATAAAATACACAACGAGTTCTATAAAGATAAATCTAAATTTGTAAATCTATCGTACCCAGGCGCCGACTCAAATAGAATAGCATACAATATTTTAAAGTATATTAACTCATATGGAAAGCCATCGAAGCTATTTGTACTAATGCCAGAAATGATTAGAGCCTATGGCTGGTGGCCAGAGGCTAAAGGATTCAAGCCTAAGATGTATAGATCAGAAACTGGCGGAGTAGAGCATAACTTAATGGCCTACCCTCATGATGTTTCTCCAAAGCTTCTGGCTTTAAAATATGTGCAATCAATTTTTATGCTAGAGCAATACTGTAAGGTTTCGGGTATAGATTTATATTGGACCTCGTGGGATCCAAAAACAAACAATTTTTTGAAAAAACAAAACTTTAATAATTTTTTTTACATGCTTGGAAACATGGATCAAGAAAACATTTTTAATTCTTTTAAAAAGGAGATAGAGAAAAATGCATAATGAAATTTGGAGTTATTACCAAAACTATTTTGATAAGATTGGTAAATCAAAAGAAAATATAATCCACATTCCAAACTTTATGACAGATAATGAAATAAAATTAGTAATGGAATATATAAGTAATTATAAGGACGATACAGAGTTTTCTGGTGGTAAAACTTTAACTTTAGATAAAATAAAAAACGAAAATAAAGAGCTATTTGAATTAATTATGGAATACGGAAGTAAAGTTTTTTCAATAATGAAAAAAGAATACTGTGACAAATATGACATAAAACTAAAATATATGCCATGGAATCCTTTCCATATAGTAAAATGGAAACCCGAAATGTCTAGCGGACTACATTCTGATTGCCAGTACCCAGACGGAAGTCCATTAATGAAGTCTAATTATTATAAATTAAACATTACTGCATTAATATATCCAAATGATGACTATACTGGAGGAGAAATTGGATGGCCAGACTACGATTTAGAAATAAAGCCAAAGGCAGGCGATCTTGTTATATTCCCAGCCAATAATTATTATTTACATTATGTTAAAAATGTAGAATCTGGATTAAGATTTACACTTCCTACTTGGTATACATTTGATGTTGGGGTGGAAATTCCAATTGAAGAGTATATACCCGAAGCTTCTAAAAACTTATGGGTAAACGAAGGAGAAGACTCTTCACATTTGAGTCAATACTAATGAATCCAGATATAGAAAATAAAATTTTAGACAACATTTTGACTCAAGATCAAATTGATAGAATATATAAGGCTGTGGAAGTTTGTCCAAAAGATAAAATTAAAAACGATAACCCATGGGGACAAACAGTTTTTTATATAAAAGAATTTGATTCAAGATTTGATGGTGCGGAAGATATATTTAATGCTATTGAAGACAGGGTTGAGCAGGCATATGGAAAAAGAATGCCTATATTGGGAATACAATTTGCTAGGTATGATACAACCTCACACATAATGCCAAACTTAGACTTTCACATAGATTCAGTATTTAAAAAGCCAATGTTAACATTTGATATACAGGTTAAATCAACAATAGATTGGCCAATTATTGTAAATGAAAAAGAGTACAGCCTTAAAGATAATCAGGCATTAACATTCTCTGGAACCCACCAGGTTCACTCTAGAAAAAAAGTAGAATTTTCTTCTGATGATGTATGCGATATGATATTTTGCCACTTAGAGCACACAGATATGGAAGATATTGATAGAGAATTTAGAAAAACTATTATGGATTTAGTAAAAAAGGCAAGTAGAAAATAATGTTATATTTAAATGAGCTTGGGGTTGATGTGTTTATTAAAAAATACAATCATAAATTACAAGATTCATTTTGGAACAATTATGATTTAATTTTGTGGGAACAGGATAGTTCTGGATACTACAATGCTAATGGAATGTATCATAAAAATAATTGGGGTACACATAAAAAATTTACTGTAAACAAAAATGGATCATGGGGGTTGCCAAAACAATATGTCAAATATTTTAAATAGTATTGGTATTGATGAAGAAGATTTAGACTGGTGGCATCTTTCTATATGCAGGGGCATGGACACTAATCTATTTTATGAAAAATATGAAGTAGATGATAAAATTGCAAAAAATATTGATGAGGCATGCTTGGCTTGCCCTGTTATAAAAATGTGTTACAAAACTGGTGTTGAAAATAATGAGCATGGCGTTTGGGGCGGAGTTTATTTAAATTCTGGTTCTATAGATAAGCCAAGGAATATTCATAAATCACCAGAAGTATGGAAAAGATTGAAGGCAAAAAATGTACATTGATAAAAACAAAAATCATTTTAAGCATGGAATAAATCAATGGACTGGGGAGCCAAACAAACCAGTATTCTACACAACAGAAATGGCTAAAGCCTTAAGAGGAATAACTAAACCAGTAAACAACTTACAAATGGATGTTGTTAAATATCCAGAATTTTTAGCATTAAGATTGTATGAAGACAATTTTATACAATTTGAGGGTACTAAAAAAGAAATGGTCATAGACTACGTATCAAAAGTAAAAAAATTGATAGAGTCATATGGAGTAAGGTGCGAACTGGAAGGGGTTCCTAGTGAAAGAATATTACGATAGGGTATTGATTGTCTATATCCCAGAAGATGATATGCATGGAACCGTTGAAAAATTAGGTGCTTTTGCGTCTAATGTTAAATATACAAAAGATGAAATAGAACATGAAGAGCTACTAGGGAATGAGGAGTTTATTATAATGGATGAGATAGTATTTACACACATAGAAGAGGGTGAAAATGGATAAAGTTCTTTGCTATTCATGCAATAAAACAAAAAACAAGTTAACTATGAAAAAGTCAACACTTGTTTCAATTAATTTACTTATGTGCGAGTCTTGCATACTTTCTAAATTTGAGCCAAGATGGTTAATTATATTAACTGGGCGCCAGCAGGGCGCAGAAGTAGTTAGGGAATTTGTTTTAAAAAGGAAGTATGTTGGACAAGAAATTACAGCTTCTGAGTTATTAATTTAATATACATTATACGGTATAATATGATATATAATGAATCTGGATCTGACAACTATAATTATTGCAATATCTGCAGCGATATTGTCTGGCATGGGTACGGCAATTATTGCTGGAATTAGCGATAATAAAAAAGAAAAAAATAGGCAAATAGAGCGTGAGCAAGACCATTTAAAAATAGAATTAAAAGATATTAAAATAGAGCTCTACCAGTTAGAAAGAGAATTGACTGAGTGGAAAGATAAATACTATAGCACCCTTCAAGACCTTATTGTGGTCAAATCCGAACTTGAGAATGCCCTGAGAGAACTTGAAGACCTGGATTTTCCAGAAAAAGAGGGCTAGCCCTTCGAATTTATAAATAGTATACTAGTACTATGACAGCCGTAGTAGCTTTAATCCATGAAAACAAAGTCCTATTAGGGGGCGATTCTGCTGCGTCCGATGACAAAAGCGGTTTAATTTTTTGTAGAGTGGATCCAAAAGTTTTTAAAGTTGGTCAATACGGTATAGGATTTGTAGATAGTTTTAGAATGGGTCAAATATTACAATATAACTGGACACCTCCAATTTATAAGCCTACGGCTGGCTACAAAAATTTAGATAAGTTTTTGCGTACTAAGTTTGTAGAATCAATTAAAGAGGCATTTAAAGAACAAGGCTATGGTAATCAAACTGCAGGATCTACGGAAGACGGAGATGAAGGTGGAGTTTTTATCATCACAGTTCAAGGCTCAGGTAGAATATTTGTAATGGATACCGATTTTCATATTGGTGAAGCAGATGTTGCTTTTATGGCAGAAGGTGCTGGACAAGAGTTGGCTTTGGGGTCACTGTTTTCTACAACTGCTATTAAAACACCTCGTAAACGTGTTAGGATGGCCCTAGAGGCTGCCGCTAAGTTTAACATGTCTGTTAGACCACCATTTACAATAATTGAAGTTTAGAGTATAATAAACTATATGGACATTAATGATCTAAGACCAGAAAACAACAATATGTCAATGGATCTTAGAGGAACTCCAACTCACGTATGCCCATGCGGATGCTTTGTTTGGAATCTTAAAGTGGTGTTTGAAGATTTTGATATCTCAACATACTTTTTAGACATGGAATGCGCCAACTGCGGAAGCTTAGCAACCGCCCCTACACCAAAGGATAGACCAGAATGAGAAAGTCAGAAAGATTAAGGCTATTAGAAATGCAAATAATCAAACTAGAGTTTGAGATAGATTTGTTAAATAACATGCTTGCAACTCTTTTGGAAGCAAACAGCTTAGCTCAACCACAATTAGACGCTGGAAAATGGTATCAAAGAAGGTTAGACAAGAACTCTTGACATATATGCTACTAATTTAGTAGAATATGCATATGAATAAAAAACTAATAACTGCAAGTACAGCGGTAGCGATAATGCTATCCACCATGTTAATTACTGTAGAAGCTAAGGCGGAAACAAAAGCACCTACAGTAGCTGTTTTAGATACAGCACTAGATACTTCTTTGCCAATTTTTAAAGATAAAATTGTTTACGAAGTATGTATTTTGGAATGGGCCTCATGTCCAAATGGTCAAAAGTTTATGGAGGGTCCAGGATCTTCTGTACTGCCATCAAACATTATTTCTTCAAATGGTTTTGATCACGGAACACAAATGGCATCAGTTGCAGTAGCAACTAATCCAAATGTTAAAATTGTTTTTATAAGAATAATTGGAAATACCCCCTCTGGTACTCGTCAAGTTACTGGTGAGACTGGTGTATCTTTAGCATTAAAATGGGTATTAGATAATAAATCTCGTTTTAACATTCAAAGCGTTGCAATGTCTCAGGCAAACCATTCTATATTAACAAGCCAAACAGACTATTGCCCAGCAACACCAATGCTTCGTGGAGCAATATCATCATTAGTTTCTTCTGGAACCCCAGTATTTTTTGCAGCGGGAAACATGAGAGACCTTTCAAGATTATCTTGGCCAGCCTGTATCAATGATTCAATATCAATTGGCATGGCTGATCAATATGAGCAAATAGATAACTATTCTAATTTTGATAAAGATAGATTAGACTTCTATGCTCTCGGCAACATGAAGGTTGCAGTTCCAGGCGGATCAGTAAAAAATGCAACAGGCTCATCAATTTCAACACAGGTTGCTGCTGCTACATGGGCTGGCATTAAATATTCAAATCCTTCTTTAACCTATCAACAGGTTTTAGATATATTTAATAATAATTCAAAGTCAATACGTGGTGCTAGAGGGCAATATGGTAAACTTATTTCTAGCAATCCAAGCGTAATTCAGCCAAGTACACCAACAGTAGCAAAGCCAGTTACTCCAGTAACTAAAACTGCAGAACAGTTGGCGATTGAAGCAAAAGCTGCTCTTGTAATTCAAGCTAATAAAGCGATTGCAGATGCTGAATTAGCATATCAGGCCGAAATTAAATTAGCTGCAGATAAACTTGCTGCAATTAAATTAGAGTGGTCTAAAAAAATAAATGGCTAATATGACAGTATTAGAAGAAATTATTAAACAAATTGGCGAGGAGTTGTACCAGAAATGGTACAACGCCCTTGCTATTGAAGATAGAACAGAAGAAGCCTCTAAAGCAATGGCACAAAATGCGGGAGAGACTACCTTTTGGGTAATTCAAACATTTATGACTAAATTTAACGAGGCAGCAGAAGAGCTAAAGGATAAGTAAACATTGGTAAATAATAGAATATTGATAAATTCTGCTCCGAGAAGTGCAACTACTTGGCTGCAATTTATTTTATATCATCATAAAATAACTTCTCTTAATATCAATAATATAAAATATGGTCCAGATATATATTCTCCTGCATTTATTATAAGATCCCACGTCCCAGTAACTTTATTAGCAAAATTTGATGACATAACTCAAACAACAATATTAAGAGATCCTTTAGATTTAATACCTTCAATAGTTACTAAAACTGCGGGTGGGCTAAGGGATAGTGTTATAAGTGGCATTCCCCAGCCAATTGAACGAGATTATGCAAACTTAGAGAGTTTAATTATGGACAAATTTACTGTTTATAAAAATTATGCTCATGGTATAGAAAAAAATATTAAAAATTTAAAACCTTTTACTTTTGATCAAGTAACTTTAAATATAGAATATGTAGTTAAACATTTATTAGGGCTCGAAGCAGATAATAAAAACATCGACAATTTAAAAAAATCTGCTAAAAAAACAATTAAAGTATACGACAAGGGAGACCTAGGACTTAATAACGCTCTTCCAGTAGACAAAAAACCAGATTTATACTACAAAGTAAAAGATATGCTTTTAAATAATACAGAGTTTGATGAAATACAAAAAATATATGAGGATTCTAAAAGTTTAATTCTTGATGAGCAATCTATCTGGTGACCATCTAGTGTCAAAAAAACCAGTTAGACAATTTGATTTTGATAAGGTATTTAATTTATCAAATGATGAAATTGAAAGCTCACACCTAATAGATCAAAAGCAACTGATGTCGGCAAAAATTTATAAAAATAGGGAAGAGTATATAAAAACCTTACCTTCTAATTGTGATTATATGGAGATTGGAGTTGCTTGGGGGTATTATTCAGACATTGTAGCCAGTTTAAAAAGTCCTTTATCAATAGATTTGGTAGATTGGTATAATCAAGATCTCAAATGTTGGTCTTGGAGAAAATTTGGATCATGTCAATGTGAACCTAAGCATGAATTATTATACACACCTGAAACACATCAAGAATATATCATTAATAAATTTAGTATATATAATAATGTTAATGTAATAAAAGGGAGTGTGCCTCAAATACTTGATGGCATCGATAAAAAATACGACTATATATATGTAGACATTACAAATGAAAGAAAAATTATTAGAGAGACTTTAAATAAACTAAAAAATATGGTTAAGCCAGGTGGAATTATAGGCTTAAACGATTACTTAATATATGATGGTATAATTGAAGATGTGCCTTATGGTACCTATCAATCGGTAAATGAATTTTTGTTTTTTAATAAAAATTGGAGCGTAGATGCAATAGCATTACATCCGCTAGGCTTTTATGATATATATTTAAGGAGCGCAATTGACTGACAACGGAGATGGTTTTGAAATAACCAAAGAAAATATTTTAAATAGCTCAGGAGTTATTGATGTTTTTTCTAATAGCTTTGACCTAACATTTTTTAATGAATTCCCTCCAGGTGAAGAGTGGCCAAGAAAGTTTACTAAACTCCCATTCAATACGGAAGGTGGTGAAGACGACGGTCTTGTATCCTACGAATACAACTCAGATTTTTTTAGATGCGATGATTTTACTACTATGCATGAAGAAAAATATCACGTAGTGTTTGGAGGATGTTCTGAAACTGAAGGTGTTGGCGGGAATTTAAATGAGTTATGGGCGTACAAGCTGTATTCGGAATTAAAAGAAAAATATGATATAGGAGGATACTATTCATTAGCCAGATCTGGTAATGGGTGGCACAAGGTGGCTTTAAGCTTAATGACTTATGTAGAAAAATACGGTAAACCTACTCATTTTTTTGTAATGCTTCCAAATATTGGAAGAAATTTTTATTGGGATAAAAAAAATAAAAGGTGGGAGTATACACAAAAATATGTAAAAAGAGTCTATCCACGTTTATTCAGTCAAGGTAAGAATCCCAACATTCACAATCCGATTCCAGATGAAAATCTTTTTGATTTAGATGAGCACAAAAGGCAATACATTGAGTTTGCAGTTGGCTGGAAAATGTTTATTGCTTATTGTAAATCAAATAATATTAGAATTTTATATTCTACTTGGTGGTACGATGAAAATAATAACTTATCTAGACTTGATCATCAAAGCAATGTGTTTATTCCTTTAAGTAAAAAAGATTCCTTTGAATTTCTGTACAGCCTATACCCAGACATGAAAATTCCTAAAGAAGTATTAAATAAAAGAGATGGTCATTCTGGTAGCGCTATTCATGAATACTGGAAATCAGCTTTTATGAAAGAAATAGAGCTGAGGGGACTATTTAATGATTAAAAAAATAATATTGATATACAGAAAAAGAAAAATTAAAAAACAGCTAAGTAAAAAACAAAGATTTATTTATTAGGGAGTAAAATGAAATCATTTTATAAAGAAAATGTATTTAACGATACAGACTTTTCTATGATAAAAAACTATGTTTTAAACCACATACAGTCATCTGATGATTTTAATTATACAAAAATTTATGGAAGATATTGGAACACAATAGAATTCAATGAGGATATTAATAGCCTATTAATTAAAACCGCTAGATCTGGATTTGATGTTGATAATTTAGAAATAGTTTATACCCAATGCGTAAAATATCAGATAAAAGATGGGGTTATTCCTTCTTTAGGAAACCATATCGATGACTTCTATGCTACACATACACTTAACATAATTATAGATTCAACCCTAGACTGGCCATTGACAGTTGAGGGCATAGATTTTCCAAGCTTAACAAACTCAGCAGTCTTTTTAAAAGGAGATGAAGACTTTCATAATAGGCCCAAGTATCCATCCTTAAATGAAAATGATTACATTGTAGCTATTTTTGTTAATTTTGCCCCAGAAGACAGTGAAATTATTAAAAAAAGCAAAAGATTTAAAAGTTTGCCAAAAGATGTTCAGCAATCCATGAGGTTAAAAATGACCCCAAACGATGTTAATCTATATTGACAATACTGGAATCATTATATATACTTAACCAGTGATCATAGATAATAATAATTTTGAAGAATCCATAACGGCTCATAAAGTTATTTTAGTTGATTTCTGGGCAGAATGGTGCAGGCCATGCAAAATGTTTTCACCGATTTTAGATGAGATATCAAAAGAATATTCTATATGGATAGGAAAAATCAATGTAGATGAAAACAAAGAAAAGTCTTTAGAATATAATATTGTATCTTTGCCAACTACAATTGTTTTTGAAAATGGAAAAGAAGTTAAAAGAATTTTGGGTGCAAAATCTAAACATATGATGTTAAAGGAATTAGATCAATGGATTTAGAATTTGAAATTTGGTTTAAAAATGGCGTTGATCGTGGTTGGATTTCTGAAGTTTTTTGCGGCACACACGATGCCCCACCAATGGATGATGAAGAAATGCAAGAATGGGAAGACGGCGGAGACCCATGTTCATTTCATGTTAAAGTAAACGAGTTATATTGAAGCGACATTTTACCGACTTAAACGTTTAACATAGTGTGAGCATGTCACAGATTTCTGTCTCGTTAAGAGGCAGATTAACATAAGGAGAAATAAATAGAATGAACTCATTCAAGAAAGTATCGCTAATCATCGCTGCAGCCCTGACTAGCACAATGCTTGTAACGCCAGCAGCTAACGCTAACGCTGGAACTGTCACATTAACAGTGGCGGGATCTGCAGCAACGGGTGGAACAGTAGTAACAACTCCTGTATCACTACCAGTGCCAGCAGATAACAGTGTAGATGCAGCAGATGCATTAAAGATTGCTG
>Ga0209355_1001716_pt1 | contig 12363 bp, 13 predicted proteins | sample LauGreSBDMM110SN_3_FD_187563 | JGI IMG/M metagenome (GOLD analysis project Ga0209355, IMG submission 187563) | Freshwater lake microbial communities from Lake Michigan, USA - Sp13.BD.MM110.SN (SPAdes) (version 2) | ecosystem: Environmental > Aquatic > Freshwater > Lake | place: Lake Michigan...
AGCGCATGGGTCATGCAATTGCGGATAGGCAGCACGTCTTGGTCGCAATGGCCGACACAGTTCTCACCGGTGAGCTTTTCGCGGAGCGACGCGCAGAAATATCCGCCAACCTACCCACCAAAGGTGGTTCCTACAAAACCCCAGTTCTAAGTGAAGCTGGCGCTAGTCTCATCGAAACCTGCAAGGACGAAGACGAAGCGCTCGTGCTACTTGGCGAGAAAGATGCGCCAAATAGTGAACAATATGCAGTTTCTGAAAGCGAAGAAACCCCACCAACACCTACGGTGACAATCACTCCAAAGATTGAACCATCCGTGCTGCTCGCACAACTTGACGGCCTCATTGGACTATCGGCAGTCAAACAACAACTGCGCAAAGTGATTTCTGTAGTTGAAGCAAACCGTGTACGCCTAGAGCATGGCGACAGCCCAGTGCCGCAGAGTCTTCATCTTGTGTTTACAGGGAACCCTGGAACCGGGAAGACAACGGTAGCGCGAATAGTGGCCCAGCTGTATGGCGCAACAGGCGCGCTGAGAGGCCACAAGTTTAAGGAGGCCACTCGTTCCGATTTAGTGGCGCAATATGTTGGGCATACTGCCCAGCAAACGGAACGAATCATCAAGGCAGTCAAGCCAGGCGTCCTCTTTATCGATGAGGCGTACTCATTACAGCCGTCGCATCAAGGCGATTTCGCCGAGGAATGCATTGCCACAATTGTGAAAGGCATGGAAGACTTTCGCGGAGAGTTTGCCGTTATTGCGGCTGGGTACAGAGACGAAATGAAAGGGTTCATCAGCTCTAATCCGGGCCTGCGTAGCCGGTTCCAAACGTTCATCCATTTTGATGACTACAGCTCCAGTGAGTTGCTAGAAATCTATCGGCGCTTCGCCCAAGAGGCGCGGATCAATTTGGGTACAGGTGTGGAAAGGAGAGTGGAACTCGCAGTCGAAGAGGCAGCTGGACATGTAGGTTTTGGCAATGCTCGATTTGTACGGGCGCTTTGGGAAGAGACCTACGCAAACATGGCGGTCCGCGCAGCGGCAGACGGGATAACAACGCGCGAGGAACTCCAAGAAGTTCAATCGGTTGATGTGCCGACTGGAGGAGGTTCCTCCAGCGGCGCCAAAAAGAAGAAGATCGGCTTCTAGCCGAAATAGGGAGGTAGATCATGGGAAACAAGGCCGAGGCAAAGGAAAAGGTTACAAAGATGCTGACCCAAGGGCTTGGTATTAATGTGACGCTACAAAAGAATGAGACCCTAATGATTGATGTGGCAGGCTCAGATGCTGACGACATCTCTACAAACGCATTCATTGATTTTGATGAATTTGATGGAAAAAATGGCACCACTTCGTTCGTAGAAATTAGCGCACCAATACTGCGACAAGTGCCGGAGAGCGAAGAGTTGTACAAGTGGATTTCGATTGCGGGAACTTCATTCAGGATTGGGTGCGTTGAAGCGTTCCCAGAAGAAAATGGAACAGTATTCTTGCGCTATAAATACGCCCTACTTGCAGATTACCTAGATGAAGCTGAGCTCAAGAATGCTGTGTTCGCCGTACTCCTTACGGCTAATGAGCTTGACGAAGAGCTACAGACAAAGTTTGGTGGCAAGCGCTACGTTGACCAAGATTGATCCACTGAGAGGTCTGCGAGCATTGCCAATTGCTGGACAGGGCCTAGCACTCACTTTCGACGCATAGCGTGCTGGAGGCGTGTTGAGAGTGAAAACCCTCTACATCGACATGGACAACGTGCTGGTGGACTTCCCTTCGGGGATGGCCGCCTGCGACCCAGCCCTTCTCGAACAGTTCAGGGAGTGCCCAGACGAGATCCCTGGGATCTTCGGGCTGATGCAGCCAAAGGACGGCGCAATCGCGGCCTATCACGAGCTCAGCGAGCTCTTTGACACGTACATCCTCTCGACGGCGCCATGGGAGAACCCGACCGCCTGGTCAGACAAGTTGGAGTGGGTGAAGCGGCACCTCGGCGCCCACGCCCACAAGCGGCTGATCCTCTCGCACAACAAGCACCTTAACCGCGGGCACTACCTAGTCGACGATCGGCCAAACAACGGGGCAGAAGCGTTTGGGAAGGTGCCAGGACAGAAGTGGATCCAGTTCGGGCATGAGCCGTTCCATTCGTGGGCAGAAGTGCTCGTGTATCTCCGTAATCACCCTTAGCCAGCTGAACGTCAAAGCCGCGCAACCCATATTGCTTGAAGGAGACTACAAATGAGTTACGACGATGGTGATATCCCACAACGAAAAAATACCTGCATACACGGTATGTCAGAAGCAACGTGCGGCTACTGCGGACCAAAGACCTCTAATGAATTGCCAGGATCCCGCATTGCCCCTGGCGCCCAATCTGGAATCCCAGAACCAGTTTGCGTAGGGTGTAAGAAAACGATGGATTTTGGAAACTTTTATCGAGATCACAGGAATTGTATCGGCCTTAAAGACCATCCAGTGTTGCGTCGACGAGAAGAAGTGCGACTTGCGCGGATTACGGTTGCAAAAAACCGAGATCTCGTAGTGCCAGATGATTTGTGGAGAGTTTGCAGCAACGTCATGCTTGATCGTTTCTCAAGTGTGAGTATCACGGACCAACGTTCCTTTATTTTTTATCTAGGGACCAGTGCGTGGGAGAGCTGGGGATCAGAGATTTTGGGCGCCCTGTAGAGAATCTACTGCGCGCTAAGTTCAACCTCGGCAACCAGCATCGCGTGATCGGGCACCCCATGGTTGCAACCGCGGCATTCTGGGTGGGCAGCATTGATGGCACCCCAGTCGTACGTAGCCGACGCCCCCCGAAGGTTGCCGCCTACAAACGCATGGTCGAGGCGCGAGCCCGCACTGTTCTTTCCTTGATAGCTGACCCCCCCAGCCACGGGTACCAGTGAGAGCCCGACCTCTGCAAAGCGTTCTAGCAATCGGTACTGACGATCACGTGCCCGCTCAAAGTCGGTGTTTAGATCGCCGAGTAGTACCAGGTCGCGGCCACGGAGCGGCCCAAGGGCGGCGAAGAGCCAATCCCACAGCACAGCGAAGCTCGCTGGGGTCTTGCTGTATTCCGGCATGCGGAAGCCGATGACGATCACGCCTGAAGCGAGCGTGACACACAGGAAGTTAGCGAAGGCACTCTCAAGGCCAATGTCGGGCTGCGGGATCGGCCCTGCCACATGGTGCTCCTTCGATGCGATCAAGATGCGGTTATCGCCACTCCCCTGATCGCCGGAGACTGAGACACTCGCCGCCCCGTGATCAGAGAGGTACTCAGCCACCCGCGGCACGTTCTTGCCCGGTACGTACTCCGTAAGCACGATGATGTCAGCCAGAGCATCCGTCATGGCTGAAGTAACCCACGACGGTACGACCCGCGGGTGCACTCGATGGTTCAGGTTCCACGTTGCGATGCGCATCGGCGTATCGTGCCACGCCTCCGTAGCTCCCACCCCGCTGGTTGTGAACTATCCTCATCACCAAGCACCAGCGCAGATTGCAGCCTCAAACGAGAATCAGGAGGGCCAAATGAGTATAGATCCACTCGCCACCGGCACCGACGACGACGGTGCATCGTTTGTGGCCCTGCTCGCCTCGCGCAAAGCGACAAAGGGACTCACGCAGGCACTCATCCTCGTAGAGCACTTTCAGCACTTGGCGAGCAAGACTGGCGCGAACATCTATCTGCGCAGTTGGGCACCAACCGAGAAAGGCACGCACCCACGTTGTCTTGTTAGGTTTAAAGGTGAGCGATCACGACAGACAGTAGGGGGGCTGTGCGAGATTCGCCCAACAGGGCGGCTGACCATTACCGCCGCCGCCATTAAGCGCAACGCGCCAATTGCATACCTAGCGGTTGTTACGGCTGGAGTGGCTCACGACGCTGAGCAGCGAGGGTATGACGCAACCCCTGAGCTACTCGAAGCGCTCTCTCGCGCCGCTACTGAAACGACGTCGCGAGCAAACGGCTGATGAAGCGCATCCGCCCACTCTTCGTAGCCAGCGTCATCCTCGCTCTGGCGACGTTGCTGCCAGTAGCGGTGTTTTCTGCTCAGGAGCTGAACCCTACGGCTGACCCGAGCCCTGCGGTCGTCGCTGAGCCTGAGGTGATGCCAGTTCTGGAGGCAACGTCAATTCCTGAGTCGTGCTTCGATCCAGAGACATCGTCAATGGACTGCTTCCCTAATGCCACGCCAACTCCAGACAACTGCTGGGATTGTGAAGGAACCACGATGACTGAAGCAGAGAAGCTCGCCGCGGCCTGCGCCCCGGCGGTGGTGGCAGCGAACCCGCAGCACCTGCCCCTCTGCTTTCCCAAGAAGTGGGTGTGGGTCTGCTTCTCGGAACCAGATGGGCACTGCGAGATGTATCGGCGAGACCTAGATCCGCTTGGGATCTTTGCAACACCGCCACCCCCGCCGACGCCAGGAGTACCACCGACACCCGTGCCAACTGCGACAGCCACGCCGTAGCGCGCCAGAGCAGGAAAGCACGAATGGTCCACGCCGAACGAGGGCAGTAAAAGCGAATCAGCCTCGTGTACTCTAGACGCATGAGGTGCCTCCGACCGCATTCAGAGCCTCGCCGCAGACCGATCTGCATTAAATCAGCGTTACCAAAAATCGCCCTGGGTTGGACTTGCGCGCATGGCTGAGTTCGGCGCATTCCAAACTCAGCTTGGACATGAACGCTTCTTCAATGAATTTAGTCGTTTTGCAAAAGCCAACAAACCGATTGCCGAAAGAGCCAGAAAAGTCATTAAGCAACTAATTGCTGGCGAAGTGAATCATCCATCATTCAACACTAGAAAGATTGAAGGCAACAAAGATCTCCGGTTTCGCTTCGTAGACATAACCGACAAATACCGCATGGTCATTGCATATGAGCACCACGTAATCTATTTCTATTCTATCGGCAATCACGATGAAACACTCAAAGTTGGCGAACTCGCAACTCTAGCTGCCCATGCCAGGTACTCAACAGTAGATTCAATAACCGTTGCAGACCGCACCCGCCTTACCCCTGAGCCTGTATTGCTCCCGGAGCTGGAAATCTCCATAACTGAAACTCTCGCAACGCTGGCCGAAGATAAGGAGAAACTCTTTGACTTATTTGAAGGCGACGTTCTCTCAACACTCAACGGATATGAGAAGGGACTTCTCGAAGACTGGATGATCTTCTTGGCCCCTGCGCAATATCGAGCTGTAGAGCGAGCTCAGCAAGGCCCCTACAAAGTAACTGGCGGGCCTGGCACCGGGAAGAGTGTGGTCGCGCTTCATGCTGTGAAGTCAAAAATTTTGCGCAACCCTGCTGCAAAAGTTTTGGTGAGCAGCTTTGTCCATACAGTCCCTAACGTTTTGAAGAACCTTACTTCAAGGTTAGTGGGGGTTCTCAATGCGGAACGGGTAACTTTCAAAACAGTACATAAAATCGCACTAGACATCACTGGCTTACCAACCAGCTTGATTGTAAAAGGTGGTGCCAAGCGAGACCTGCTCCAAAAAGCGATTGACAGCGTCAAGCGGAAGCCGAATAAGGACAGGGAGTGGCTCGAAACAGAGATTTCCCGTGTGATTCTTGCGCGAATGGTTCCAGATCGAGAAACATATCTCGCGCTACGAAGATTCGGCCGAAAAGTACCAGTTATGAGCGCTGAGCGATCGCTGATCTGGGATGTATACCAGGCATATCGGACTGCACTTAAGGAGAAGGGTCTTCTTGATTTTGACCTTCTGCTAGTTGCGGCTGCTATGAAAGCTGAGAAGAGCCCTCCAGCAAATTTGTATGACACGGTCATTGTTGACGAGGCGCAAGACCTTACAGAGTCCGGAGTACGTCTACTTCTAGCGCTGTTGAAAGGGGGCGCCAACGGCAATATCGTCATTATCGGTGACAACAAGCAACGGCTGTACGCTGGGGGCTATTCGCTGAGTGATCTTGGCATTGCGACTAAAGGTCGCAGTACTCACCTTTCATTGTGCTATCGCACAACCGAGCAAATTATGCGGGCAGTTGGAGCGCTCGGCCAGGCGATTTCAAGCGATGACTTCGGTGAAGATGGAGTGGGCTCCGCTCAACTTGACTATCGATTGATTGGGGAACAGCCTGAGTATCATCAATTTGCGGATGCAGAGTCACAGTGGACATGGATAATCAGTCAGCTTGATCCACAAAAGGTTGAAGAGTTCGACGGCACAGCGCTACTCTTCCCGTGGAACAACTCAGTAAACGGAGCAATTAGTCGGCTTCGACAAGCTAACATTGGTTGGTGCGACCTAGCGGACTACGACGGCAGACCAACCCCAGGTGTCAAGTTGGGGACCATGAAGAGGGCAAAAAGCTTGGAGTTTTATCGTGTGCTGATTCCAAATGTTGGAGCAGATGTAAATTTCGGCTCACAAACGAATGACGAGGACGTATATCTAGAACGAATACGCGAACTCTATGTAGCTATGTCGCGCGCTAGAGATCGCCTCGTTCTGACAGGAGTAGGTGAGCCAATGTTTGAACTTCGCGATACGCTCGCGTTCCTGAAATTGGTCAAGCACTAGCATGGAAAAGCTTGAGTTCTCGTCCGATCAAACCGCGGCGATAGACGCTTTCCAGAGCTTCATTAAAGACAGCACACCTGGGGTATTTGTACTTGCGGGTCCGGCAGGTACAGGAAAAACCACCCTTACCCGTGTGCTCGGGGACATTCTCAGGGAGCACAAATACGAAACTGCGTACACGGCTCTAACCGGTCGAGCGGCGTCAATTGCGCGCGAGCGCAGCCAACTGCCATTTACGACACTGCACGCGTACCTCTACCAATTTGATGATCTAGCATCCACTGATACAGAAACTGGCCCAAAGTTCGCGTTCAAACTCCGATCTGCGCAGCTACCGGATAAGTGCGCTGTGCTGGTTGATGAAGCATCAATGCTTGGCGATACTGATCAAACATCAGCCATGTTGCAATTCGGCTCAGGCAATCCACTGCGTGACCTACTGCGCCGACTATTTTCTCCAGGCACACATATCGGTAAGCTCATTCTGATTGGGGACCAATACCAACTACCCCCAGTAGGCACAGAACAATCAACCGTGTTTATGCCAGATGAGTTTGCAGCGCTTTGCCAGAAGGTACTTGGCGGCCCGCTGCCAATTGTTCGCGCGCATCTGACAACCGTGTTTCGGCAAAAGTCGGGGGGTCAAATACTAGAACTAGCCACGCAATATCGAACTAGGCTGGAGCAGAAGCACTACGACCGTTGGATTCCATCACCTTCTGCTGGTGAGATTACCGTATTTGAAAGCAGCGACTTAGATGCGCGGAGAGAGCTCGCTACCGAAGTTGCAGAAAGCAATTCAACGAAGATCGTTATCGCGCACACTAATGAATCTGTAGCAGAGTGGAATGAGTTAATCCGGCTCCAGCGTTGGGGATCTGCCACTTGCCCACCTCGAACGTCTGACCGAATCATGGTGGTGAGAAAAGTCCCGTCAATGCGCCTGTTAAACGGAGAGATTTGCGAAATTATCTCTATGGAGGATGAGTGGGTGGATCTAAAGAAGCAGATTCAAACCTCGAAGAGTCGGGGCGGCGGCTACTCACAACGGATTGAGCATCGAGTCCGTCTGCAAAAGGGCTATATCCGCACCATGGCGCTTCCTGGCACCGCGACTTCCTCAAGTGAAGCCCCTGAAGCGTCAGAGAACGCACTTACCGTGTGGCTAATAGTTGACAATTTGCTGCTTGGGAAGCGCGATAGTTCTCCTGAAGATGTCCAAGTGCTGTGGGCAGATTTCCGAGCCCGAAACTCAAAACTGAAAGCCAACTCGAAGGAGTATTGGGAAGCCGCTAGGAATGACCAGTTGCTTAACGCGGTAGATGCAAGGTATGGATACGCGGTGACGTGCCACAAGGCCCAAGGTGGTCAATGGCCAGGGGCCACCATTGACTTCACAAGCTATGCGATGCCGGAACAGTCTGAGGATGGACATCGATGGGCATACACTGCGATTACACGGGCGAGTTCACAGGCGAACCTCTTAATGAGCCCTGAGCAGCCAGTCTCTGCGTTGCTAGAGAGCCTGGGCCTTTAGCAACGGATGGCACACAAGGTGAAAAGTCGAAAGGATGATGCTGGTATGCAGTGGGACCTTGGGCGCCTGAGGACGCTTCAACTGAAGCACCCGTATTTTAAGAGCCCAGTTTGTGATCCAGATCAACCGTGGGACTGCTTCGCGCTTTTCGGGTATATCCCGCGTATTGGCTGGAGAGATGAAGACGACGCGTATGTGCAGAAACTAATCATCGCCTTCAAGGAAAATGAGCCGGCCGCAGTAAAAGCGATAGCAACCCTTGTCGCTGAGGAGATGCTAGGTGAGGATGGCGAGGATCAGATGTGGCATCGATCAATTTTGGTTGCGCCATCCAGCACGACCGGCGTTGGCAAGCCGTCATTGAATCTTTTGGCAACAGTTCTGGAGCGCATCAGACTACAGCAGGGCATAGTTGTAGAAGAGAACACTCATAACCTCACCAGACACACTGCGCTAATCACACCGTCCCACCGAGATAGAAAAAACATTGATGACCACCTCGCAACAATCAAACTTGAAGCAAAAAATGAGGAAACTGACCCAATCACCTTATCGGACGAGATTGTCGTCATTGATGACGTCTATACAAAAGGAGCTACATTCAGTGCGTGCAAAAAGATCATCCTTGACATCGAACCAGAGGCTGAGGTGCTCGGATTCTTTCTGGCCAAGACCTGGGAGCGGAATGATACGCCGTGACCGAACAGTTTGGCGTACTGATTGACCTAGACCAAACGCTCGTAGATACGAGTTCGCTGAAGGCCATGAGAGATCAACGAGATTGGGCAAGAATCAAGAACTCTTTACGATCAACAACCATCATGCCGGGCGCCGATCTTTTCATTCACTCAATCCGCGAGCTGGGCCTTCCGTATGGAATCGTCACCAGCTCCCCTAGAACTTATGCAGAATCTGTGGTGCGACACCATCAGCTCCAGGTTGCTGTAGTTACGGCATATCACGATACTCGCATGCACAAGCCACATCCAGCACCGCTGCTGCATGGAATGTCTGCGCTCGGAGTCAACACTGGGATATACCTAGGTGACGATGGGAAAGACGAAGAAGCGGCCTCAGCAGCTCAGATCAGATACATCTCAATTCCACCTAACAGCGAGTCGGCATTCTCTGACGCAATCGCGAGTATTCAGAAGCTCATTGCCACGAATAGACGGTAAAGTAGCCAAATGACAAAACTGCTTTTCGCAAGGACCCTACAGTTCGTTCATGAAAATCCAACTACGCAGCGATTCGGCGCGGCATCACAATTGGCGGCATTACGTGCATTTGCGAGCTTGGATCATTTCCTCTCTGCCTCAGAATCAGACTTAGAGGGGTTTGGTCACGCGAGCGCCGGAATTAGATCAGCCCAGGCAACGCTTAAGTCGGTGGGTCGTTCAGTATTCGAAGACGCCGCAGTCCGAAGCATTGATCTTCATATGGAGCATGAGATCAATATGGCTGGGATCGGCGATAGCAACTACCCAACGATACTGGCGTCCGCGCACGATGCGCCACCAGTTCTCTACTGGAAAGGAAGCCTTAGTGGTATTGATTTAGCCAGTGCTGCTGTAGTCGGAACTCGCGAACCGACAGAGCTCGGAATTAAGGTTGCAGAACGTGTGACAGCATTCCTGGCTCAATCTGGAGTATCAATCGTAAGCGGATTGGCGCTCGGAATTGATACCGTGGCACATCAAGAGGCCTTGGCGCATCACGGACACACCGTTGCGGTTCTGGCTCAAGGATTAGATCAAATCTCCCCAGCGAGCAATCGATACCTAGCACATGAGATTGTTGAATCAGGCGGCGCGCTGATAAGTGAAAACCCTATGAACGCCATTGTTGATAAATATGAATTTGCAAAGAGAGACCGAATTCAGTCTGGGCTATCACGGATAGTTGTTCCAATTCAAACTGGTCTTAAGGGTGGCACTCAGAACACGATTCGATTCGCTCAGGCGCAGAGCCGTTCGCTATGGGCGCCGAATGTGCGGGATGAAACCGGTCACGAGAAATGGGCTGGAATCCGAGAATTGATCGCACAGAAGATTGCTACGCCGTTTACGGTGGATGACTACGCACAATTAGTCTCAGCTGCCCGAGGGGCCGGCATAGAGCCCAATGAGCCGCCGAAACCATCAAGTCAGCATTTGACAATTTGGGATGCCGAGGCGTAGGCCTACACTCGCTAATGTCGGCGCATCCCGTACACAGGCATTTGTGGCGCTCGCGGCGAAGATCAGTCGCTTAGCACTTGACCAGATGCTCTGGCGCGGCAAGTGGAAGATCACCCCAGCAGCCCTGAAGCAGCTCGGCACCACCGAAGCGTGGCGCTCCCACGCCCCGGCCGACACCACCCCCGAAGAGATCTACGGCAAGAACGGCTCCATGAGCCACCTCTTCAACGAGCCCTTCGCCACCCGTGCAGACCTGCAGGATGCCCTGGTCCAGAACCATGGCGGGGGCGTGCAGATGGAGGTGATCGAGGCGCTTGCTGCGCTCTGCGGGCCGAGGGTGGAGGGGCCAGGCTCCCTCTAGTCGTGCCAGGCTCTTGGCACGCTTCTGAAGGAGCCTCAGGGCGTACCATACTGGGGATACGGCGCACGTACCACTAAAGGCGGCTTCAGGTAGGGAGGGGCAGGGATGGCTGAGCCAATCATTGAGATTGACGGCGATGAGATTACAGTCGGAAGCTTCACGTTCGCTGATCCCGACATTGCAGAATATCTTGAAAAAGAAGGCGCAGAGAACCGCGGCGTACTTGTCCGCGACGCAGTCTTTATAGGCCTAAAGGTATTCCTCAATGAGCGGGTGAGTCTGGCCACAGACACAATTCTCGAAAAGGTCGAAAACCGCATCAACGAAATCCTCACAGATCCTGGCCTGCAAGAGGAGGGCTCTCCATTTGGAGAAATCCTAAGTGAAATCACGGATCTCAAAAACAAGCTGGTGCAACAAAGCGCGAGACAGGAGTTTGGGTCAAAAGCCAAAGGAGACGCGTACGAGGACTTCATCGAAGCACTCCTCATTGAAGAATTTGGCCACACTGCGAATGTTGTGAAAACAGGCGCCCAGCGAGCCGCCGCCGGCCGACCTGGGAAAAAGGGCGACATCTCTCTTCATCTAAACGCGGGAACCCCTTATGAGCAAAGGATCGCGATTGAGGCGAAAGACGACAAAAAACTGAGCATCGAAGACGTTAAGCGCGACACTTCGACAACAATTCAGCAACGAAATGTACCAGTTGTGCTGTGGGCCGTGAACAAAGAACTTGGCCAAAAACTAGTGCAAGATGGTGCGATTGATTGGAATATTGATGCTGGGTATGTCTTGGTCATGGCCGATCGGAGTGATCCGGAGAAGGCGCGACCATTGTTGGGTGCTGCAGCCCGTATCGCGCAATTGATTTACCAGTGGAAGCTCCGTGTTGATCAAACGATCGATACCCAGTCGGCCCTTGAATTTTTTGCGCGCATCAAAACTAGACTGCAGCGCATTAAAGAGATCAGCGGAGAACTCACAACGATCGGCAACTCGCAACAGAAGGCAGCTGAGTACAGCGAAGCGCTCTATCAAGATTTGAGTAAGGACGTAAAAGATTTCCACGAGAAGCTAGAACAGTATCAAGCCCCAGATGTAGAGAGCCAACAATGAGCGGTAATGCTTTTGATCTGAATGTACAACAAGTCCTAGAGCACTGGTCAGCTGCTTCAGCGCTGCGTGAGCTGATTGCCAACGCCCTTGATGAAGCAATGTTGTCCAAGACTTCTCCTCCTGACATCATCTATGAGCCTGCAAGTCGCACCGTACGAATCCGAGATTACGGGCGAGGCTTGCGCCATGAGCACCTTACCCAAAACGAAAGTAGCGAAAAGCTCTCACACCCAAAGACCGTCATTGGAAAATTCGGAGTTGGTCTCAAGGACGCATTAGCTGTCTTTGACAGGCATGGTATCAGCGTATCAATCTTTTCACGTCACGAAAACATGTTGTTGGCGCGTTATCCCAAGCATGGATTCCCGGATATCACGACACTTCATGTCTTGGTTGAACCGCCGTCCAAGCCTAAGTTCGAAGGCACGGAGATTATTCTGAGTCCAATCGCCGAAACTGCACTTGAAGAGGCAAAGAGTTTGTTTTTGCAGTGGGCGGGAGATCAGGTTTTGGAAAGAACTTCAGTAGGCGCGGTCTTGCGGCGTTCGGACGACGGCCCTGCTCGAATCTACGTCAATGGACTGCTCGTTGCCACCGAAGACGAATTTTTATT
>Ga0209355_1001722_pt1 | contig 12344 bp, 11 predicted proteins | sample LauGreSBDMM110SN_3_FD_187563 | JGI IMG/M metagenome (GOLD analysis project Ga0209355, IMG submission 187563) | Freshwater lake microbial communities from Lake Michigan, USA - Sp13.BD.MM110.SN (SPAdes) (version 2) | ecosystem: Environmental > Aquatic > Freshwater > Lake | place: Lake Michigan...
GGCGTAATTATGACCTCAGGGTCTAATTGCCCAAGCTCTACAATGTTTAAGACCTCTACAACAGTTACCTTGCCGGCCATAGCCATGCTGGGTCCAAAGTTTCGAGCCGTTGTGCTGTAAATCAAGTTGCCCCATCGATCTGCAGTCTTGGCCGAGATTAAGGCAACATCGGCAAAGAGTGGGAATTCAAGTTGGTATAACTTTCCATTGATCATTTTCTGCTCTTTATCTTTACCTAGGAGAGTGCCAACGCCTATTGGTGTATAGAAGCCACCAATCCCAGCACCCGCTGCTCTAACCTTCTCAGTTAAATTTCCTTGGGGTAGAAGCTCAAGTTCAATCTCACCAGATTTATACAACTCCTCAAACCAAATTGACCCGCGAGATCTGGGATACGAGGTAACTATCTTCCTTACAATTCTTTTTTTAAGAAGTGATGCAACACCGGAGTCGCCACTACCAGCATTGTTAGTGATTATTGTTAAATCTTTAACTCCTTTTGCCACAACTGCTGCTATTAGATTGTCTGGGATTCCAGAATTACCAAAACCGCCAATGAGTACTGTGCAACCATCTTCGACATCAGAGACTGCTTCAGACAAAGACCCAACTATCTTATTAATCATTTAGTGTCACCAGAGTGATTCTTTCAGCAGATAAAATCGGCTTAGTCTCTGTTGGGCAAAAAATTACGTTTTCCTTAAGTATCTTAATTCCAGATTTTACTTCTTCAATTGAAATCAACTTGGTTGTTAGGTAAATTTCAGAATTAACTTTCAGTGGTGTAATAAATCTCAACCGGTCAATACCGTAATTGATTCGTACCTTTACATCACCGATTGAGTAGCTCTGGAATTCAAGCCCGGTTATCAGTGAAAGTATCAAAAAACCATGAGCAATAGTGGTGCCATATGGTCCTTCGCTAGCTGCTATTGGATCGTTGTGAATCCATTGATCGTCAAGGGTTATCTCAGCAAAGCTATCAATTCTCTGCTGATCTATCCTCATCGTAGGACTGGTACCAATTACCGAGCCAACTAATTCTCTGACTTCGCTTAGGGATTTATACTCAATGAAGGTCATGGCGCCATCACAATACTCACGGAGCGCTTATGAAAAAGCATGAATTCATAAGTGCTATTTCTTGATTTTACTGGTCTAATTCCCATTGAATTAGCAACGGGCTTGCTTGCGAAAAGTCGCATTCTTTGGCGTAAAAAGTAAGTATTCATATTCAATTGCTTACCTCCAACTAAATCTGGTCTAAATATAATTTTATGAATAATTATCAATTAATTATCAGCATAGCACTCGTTTACTTTTATTTATTTTCTATAAATAAAATTATTTAAAGCGTACTGGTCTATTTTTCAAAAGTATATTTTTGTTATATTCAAAATTTAAATTAATTTTTCTTCAATTATTACATTTACCAGTCCCTTAGTGTAACTTGTGGATCACAGCAAGTGAAGATGCTGGCAATAAATAATTTGCTTCATTCATCAGCAAACATAAGGCAGTAGAAAGGATAAAAGTAGATGCTTAATAGTAATTCAAGTAAGCGCAAAGTTCTTGTAACTATAATCAGCGTGGCATTGGTGTCTTCAATGGCAGTCTCTGCGCGTGCAGCACAGGAAATAAATGTTTTCGTAACAGCAAGTCCTAGTTCTGATGCTCTAAAAGCTATGGGACCTGGATTTACTGCAAAAACAGGAATTAAAGTTAACTACGTTACCGTTCCCACTGGTGACATCATTACGAAATTGCTGTTAGCATGTCAAACTAAGTCTTCTACAAATGACGTCGTGCAGTTTGATAGTCAACACGTAACTGCGCTGGCTAGTGCCGGTTGCCTGGATGAAGTTGGACTTCGAGCAGTGGCGTCTGCTGAATATCAGGACGCACGTATCCCCGCCCAACTTAAAGCATATGGAACTTACCAAGGTAAGAGATTGGGAATTCCACTATCTACAGAGCCATATATTTTATGGTACCGAAAAGATATATACGCAAAGCTTGGTTTAAAGGTTCCAAAGACTTGGACTCAATACGCCAGCAATGCAAAGAAGTGTCATGATGCCGGTTATTACGGGTCCGCGATTCCTTATGGCGCTGCTGCTGCTGCCTACCGAATCGGAGCGATGATCCATAATTACGGTGGCGCATTCTTTGATAAGAATACCTACGAGCCAACTTTTAATTCGGCTAAATCTACAGCCGCAATTAAGATGGCTATGGATCTTGTTTATACGACCCCAGCATCTGTTATTTCTGGAGGCGGTTTGGTCGCGGTTCAAGCAATGCAAGAACTTGATGTTTGCCAGATGCTTAATGCGACTGGTTGGTATTCAACCTTGGGCGACGCAAAACAATCACCAAAGGTTTATGACAAATTGGCTTTAGCCGATGCGCCACATATGAATGGCTCTAAGGAAACCTTCTTGTTTGGATGGTTAATAGGTATTAACCAATATTCAGAACAAAAGACTAACGCTTGGAAATTCTTAGAGTACTCACTGGGAAAGACAAATGTTGAAGCATTCCTGAAAGCAGGTGCACCTCCAACAGGCCGTGTTCTCTTTAGTACTTCACAGAAAGCTGTTCTAGCAAAAGTGGCGCCATATACCGCGGTAATGGATTCAGCCAATAAGAATGCGATTCCACTTTATCGAGTTCCGGAAATTACCGAAATCATGGATGTGGTCAATCGCGGCCTAAATGCTATGGCAACAAAGCAAATCAGCTTTGATGCCGGAATTGCGAAGTTGAATGCCGATGTTAAGGCAATCTTCGTGAAGTCAGGCAAACTGAAGGGATAGTAATTGAACCAGGATGGTGGCCTAAAAAGCCACCATCCTGGCTTTTACATTCATATTCTTATACAAGAGCAAGGATGGAGGGTCGATGATTAAGAGTGAGGCGAGGCCCGCAAGAAAGTATTCTCGATCCAGCGGATTAGCCATGTTGTTCTCACTCCCAGGTCTATTGCTTCTTTTATCTGTAGTTCTAGCCCCTCTTATAACTGGGTTCTACTACTCACTTACTAATTCAAGTTTGATTTCATCGGAACCCACAAAGTTCGTGGGACTTAGAAACTATAAAAGTGATGTATTTACTAGCACTTTTGGCGATGCGCTGAAGGTCAGTTTACAGATAACATTTTTTAGCATTTTAACGCAGTTATTGGCGGGTTACGTAATAGCAAAAGTACTCGCAAGATCTATGAAAGGAACAAGTTTTTTTGTTAGCGTAATTATGTTGCCTATGCTTTTGACCCCTGTGGCGATCGGCATGATGTGGTCTTTACTTCTAAATCCTGACATAGGTGCCATTAAGTGGCTGCAGAGCTTCGTTGGGCTTGATATTAATTTTCTGAGCTCATCAGGCACAGCGATGAGTGCAATAATTTTTCTTGAGTGGTGGGGACACCTTCCATTCGTAGTTCTAGTCTTACTGGCCGGAATTTTGAATTTGCCCAAGGAAATAATCGAATCTGCCTCTATAGACGGAGCTAATTGGTGGCAATTGAATCTGCGAATCATAATTCCAATGCTCGCACCTGTGATTGCTGTAATTGTAATTATTCGCTCAGTCAATGCTTTTCGTATGTTTGACACAATCTTTGTACTGACAAGCGGTGGACCCGGTAACGCTACCGTCAACCTTCCGTTTTTGGCTTACAAAACGGCCTTTACCTATTTTGATACTTCTAGAGCCTCGGCAATCTCGGTAGCGATTGTGGCAATAGTTATGCCCGTGTATTTCATCTTTTTAAAGATGACGAAGGTGTGAAATGAAAACCTCAATTTTAGGGAAAATTTCTGGGTATATATTATTAATCAGTATTTCCATAATAATTATTTTTCCTGTTTTTTACACGTTGTCCACTGCGCTAAAGACAAATGCGGAGGCACAAACTTTTCCACCTCGACTGCTTAATTTCAGCCCAACCACAGAAAATATCAAATATCTTGCTGGTAATGCAGATTTCTATGAAGCGATGAAGATTAGCTTGCTAGTAGCAGTTTTTACCACGCTAGTAGTTGTATTTGCTGCGACACCATTAGCTTATTCACTGAGTCGTATGAATTATCCCGGTAAAAAATTAATTGTTCTTCTAGTAACACTTGTTCAAGTAACTCCAGCGATCGTACTATTAGTTCCTCTTTTCGCAATTGTCGCAAAATTTGGCTTTTATGACAAAGTCATAACGCAGGTTCTTATACTTTCGGCTCTAATTTTGCCTTTTGCTACTTGGATTTTGGTTGCATTTGTTAAATCAATTCCCTTCGAATTAGAAGAAGCGGCTTTTGTTGATGGGGCCTCTCGACTACAGGTTATTTGGCACATCATCAGACCTTTGTTGACGCCAGGAATTATGACTGTGGCGATTTTTACATTAATTGGTGCTTGGAACGAGTTCTTGGTGCCAGTCATTATGTCTGAATCCAAAGCCAAGCCAGTGACAGTGTTTATTACTAGATTTATTACCGAGAAAAGTATTGACTACGGCTTATTAGCGACGGCTTGTTCATTTTTATTCATCCCGGTCTTACTTTTCACGATTTTCGCAAAGCGGTTTATAGTAGGCGGCTTGTTAGCCGGAAGCGTTAAGGGATAAATGATTATGACTGCCCAAGCGAATAAATGGAGGATGTAATGCAAAATCAAGCTCGTCTAGGTGCTGATGCACAATTTAGTGAGATTGATCTAGCTAATCTGATCTCTAATTTAGGTGTTAACGCGGTTAAGTCACAGCTTAAAGAGATTAATGAAGTTGCAAAAATGATCGTGGATGTTTATTCAGGCGGTGGGAAAGTGTTCACCTTTGGAGCTGGACATGCACAAGCTTTTGCTATGGAGCTCGCAAGCCGCGCAGGTGGAATGTCATTTTATTCCTCGATGCACCTACAAGATTTCAGAGAAAAAGTTCGAAATGCAAATTGGGATTTAAGGGATTCAGAACCAGAAAGACAGTCTGAAAATGGAATTAAGTTGTTGAATCACCATCAAGTATCAATTAAAGACCTGGTCATTATCGCCTCGCAGTCTGGCAGAAATAAAGCGATTATCGAGATGGCGATGGAATGTAAAGCCCGGAATATTAAGGTAATTGGCATTGGATCTTTGCTTCATGCCTCGCAGTCTGTTTCAAGGCATGAATCTGGAAAGAAATTAATGGATGTCGTTGATGTTTTCCTCAATAATGGATCTGTCTATGGCGATGCCACAGTTGAGGTGCCGGATGGTAAGAAAATTTGTTCAGCTTCGACTGCATGCTTCGCCATCTTTGCCCAAGTGATCAATTTTGCAGTAGCTAAAGAAATGCTCTCAAGATGTATTACGCTGCCAGTTCTTGTGAGTGCAAATGTTGATCAAGGCGATAGTTCAAATGCCTCTCTCAAGCGTGAAAAAGCTCCTCCGGCGGTATGACTTTGAACAAAGAAGATTCTCTCAATTTAGCGGTCGATATAGGCGGCTCGAAGACAATAGTTGCTCTTTGCTATAAAAATAAGATTATTGCGACTAAGCAGATTCCCACATCCACTAATGGGTTTGATGAATTTCAACGAGATTTCTATTTGGCATTCACGACTCTCTGCAGTGAATCAAGTATTGAACCGAGCAGTATTGTCTCGGCCGTCATTGCATCCCCAGGACTTTTAGATATAAAGAATGGCGTAGTGATCAGGGCTATAAATCTTGACTGGAACTCGGTAAATGTTGTCGAACATTTTAGATCAATGTTAGGTATCGAAAATATCAAATTGGAGAGCGATAAGTCTTGCGCAGCACTGGCTGAATACTCTGCTCGAAAAGGCAAGTATAGAAATCTTCTATATTTTACAGCCAGCACAGGCATCAGTTGTGCATTTGTGATAGACGGAAAAGTATGGGGTGGAGCAAACAACTTTGCCGGAGAAATTGGTCAGACCATAATTGATGGAAATGAAATAGATCGTAATAAAACTCTGGAGAGAGCTGCATCTGGCGGTGCAATTCTGCGTGAATCTGGCAAGTTAGCAGCTGACCTGCAGAAAGAAGCAGACCAGGGCAACCTAGAGTCAAAGCGGATTCTGACCGAAGCGGGAAAAACCTTAGGTTTAGCAATTTTCAATCAAATTCAAATCCTAGATCCTGAAGTATGTGTACTAGGAGGCGGATTAGCGCTCGGGAGTGACACTTATTTCCAAGCAGTTACAGAAATTCTAAAGAGTGCCGAATCTAATTCTGTTAAGCGGAGATATTTAGTCGAAAGAAGTTTTCTTGGATCTGACGCAGTAATTCTTGGCGCAGTTGAGCTTTCAAATTCGAAAGAAGGTCTCTACTATGCCTGAGAATCAGTTCACGCTTAAAAATGCCACAGTTGTTACGCCAGATAGAGTCATTGAAAAGGGTGTAATAGATATTGAAAATGGCAGAATCAAGCAAGTCAGGGAGCAATCTGATTCAACTCCTCAGGATAGAGATGCACTTGATCTGACTGGTAAATATGTTTTTCCTGGTTTTATTGATTTACACGTGCATGGTGGCGGAGGAGGTTCCTTCAACTCAGTTGAACCTGTACATCACGAAAAGGCGCGAAGTTATCACCTTCAGCATGGAACCACATCAATGCTTACAACTACCAGCACCACAGAGTTTGTATTTCTTGAAAAAGTATTAGCTTCCTTATCGGCAAGTGCAAAGGCCCCTAGCAAGGGATCACGTGTTCTTGGCATTCACACAGAAGGCCCATTTATTTCGCCGAAAAGGAATGGCGCACACCATATTCCATTGATTTTAGAGGGATCAATCGAACTTATGGATCGGCTAATTTTTGCATCCAATAATTCAGTGAGCATGGTTACCGTTGCCCCAGAAATTAAAGGCGGGCTAGAGCTGATAAGGCACTTAATTTCAAAGAATATTGTGGCTTCACTGGGACATTCAGAGGCTACTTTCGAGGAAGCCACAAAGGGCATTGAACTTGGAGCCACATCGACTACTCATACTTTCAATGCAATGTCACCGCTTCGCCACCGCGAACCAGGCATGGTGGGGGCAGTTTTAGATGCAGATGATATTTTCTGCGAAGCTATCCTTGATGGAGTTCACATTCATCCAGTGGCATTTCGAGTGCTGCTAGCCCGTAAAGGCATCGACAGAGTTAATTTAGTTACAGATTCAACAAGTTATGCAGGAGAGGGCGACGGAAAGTTCTCGCGACCTGATGGAAGAACTTTAGTAAAAGAAGGCAACCGCATAGTTATTGAAGGATCTGACACGCTTGCCGGAAGTAGTCTTAATATGAACTTGGCACTAAAAAATTGCCTTAAATTTTCTGGCATTGAGCTGCATGATTTAAGCAAGCTGGCTTCTCTAAACGCTGCAAAAATCATTGGGCTAGATAGAGATTTGGGTTCTATCGAAAATGGCAAAATTGCCGATTTAGTTGTTTTGGATGCGAATTTTGATACCCAAGCCGTAATGATGGAGGGAGTTTGGGCGCGTAATGATTTGAGCTAGACATTCAAAATACTAAACAAACTAACGAAAGGTAAGAAAATGGTCAGATTTGGAATTGTTGGTCTTGGAGTTATGGGTTTAGGTGCCTCAAAAGCACTTTCAAAGGAAGATTACAAAGGTGGCTCATTATCAGCGGTATGTGATTTAAATGCTGAGCTAGCAAAGAAAGTAGGAACAGAACTAAATGTTCCATACTTCTCATCGCTAGAGGACATGATCGCAGCTGGCAATTTGGACGCTGTGTATATCGCAACACCAGATCCCCATCACCGAGATCCCTTCATTACTGCGGCAAATAGCGGCTTAGCGATCATTGTTGAGAAGCCTCTTGCTACTAATATCGAAGATGCTAAGGCGATGGTTGCGGCAGCAGAGAAAAATAATATTGTTTGCCAGGTGAATTTCAGCAATAGATTTAATCCTCCGTTTGTTCGCGCGAAAGAAGCCATTGACGCTGATGAAGTTGGCGATTTATTGTGCTTTAACGTTCGACTAAATAATGCTTTAGTTTCACCTTCTAAGAATCTAAAGTGGGCTGGAGATTCAACTAGTGGTTGGTTCTTACTGAGCCACTGCTTCGACCTTGCTCGCTGGTTTGGAAATAGAAAACCAGTGCAAGTTTGGGCCAATGGTACTAAGAATAAGTTGCAAGGAATGGGAATTCCAACTTGGGATTACATCCACGCGATGGTTAAGTACGATGATGGCACAGATGGCATCTTTGAGTCTGCCTGGGTTCTTCCAGATTCACTGCCATTCGTTGTTGATTTCAAATATCAGATTGTTGGAAGCGAAGGAACGCTATGGATGGATACCTTTGAACAAACCAGTATCAAAGCAACGCCAACTAAATATAGCTATCCAAGAGTTTTAGCTTGGGCACCAGCTGCTTGGGGTTCATTTATCAATCGCGTAAACAGCAACGACAGATCATTAGATCTCATTAATGATGGTTTGCTAAACACGAACTTACTCGTAGCGATGCATGAGTCTCTAGAAACTGGCAAAATTGTAGAAATAAAGTCATGACGACTAATTCTGCTCTTTGGCTAGGTTGCGCAAAGGTAGAAATTACGCCTGAAAAGCCGATGGTGATGGGCGGGTATGGGAACCGATTAGATAAGTCGAAAGGAACCCACGACCCGCTCTTCGCCAGAGCCATTTATTTATATGACGGTAAAAATTCAGCGCTGATTGTTGTTTGTGACTTAGTCGCTGTCGGTGATGATTTAACTGAAATCCTTCGTACTGAACTTCTGCAAAAAGTGGGAGTAGATAAAGCCAATATTATGATTTCAGCCACGCATACACACGCCGGCCCAGCAGCTGTGCGTAATTTATTGGATCCCGAGTACACCGCACATCTAATAGCTATGGTTTGTAAGGCTGGCGCTAATGCGATTGCCAACAAGCAGCAAGTTAGTTTAAAGCTGCTTAGTGCAGGGGTAGAAGGCGTTAGCCAGAATCGTCGAGACCCAAATGGACCAAATGATGAAAATCTAGATCTGCTTGTTGCGGCAAACCAAAAGGGAGAAGCAGTCTCTACCATTGTCTCTTTCTCGTGTCACCCAACAATTATGGAGTATGACAACTTGAATTTCTCCGCTGATTTCCCTGGCGTAGCAGTCTCTCTGATAGAGAAAAACTTTGGGGGTATTGGCGTCTTTATCCAAGGAATGTGTGGTGACATTAATCCAACTTGGAATGCGCATACTTGGGAAAATGTTGAACTAAATGGAAAAATTGTTGGCTCAGCTGCGCTGGCTGCCGCTTACAAGTCCAAGGCACTGGGCACGGATCGTTATGCAGTGAACTTAAGCTGGGGTATAGATACTCCACAGAAAGAGATCGCTGGATCTGTAATTCAAGTGGAAGAGATCATAGTAAAAAGTGATTTTATTACCTTGGTTAGACAAAGACCTGCGGATGTTGAAGAAGATAAAGATGAGATTGCCGCTCTTGAGAAAAATCTTCAGCTAGATTCGAGTTTGGCTAATAAAAAGATTTATCAGCCACGCTTGGCTTTTCTAAAGGCAAAAAGATACGGCTGGACCCACCCGAATCCTAGATATCAAGCAGGTTCAGATAATTTGGAAATTCAAGCAATTAGACTTTCAAAAGACCTAGTATTTCTTGGACTGCCCGGTGAATATTTGGTTGAAGTAGGAGAGCAGATTCGCAGCAAATCTCCATTCAAAAATACCATCATTATCGGTTATGCAAACGGATACTTTGATTATTTTCCACTGCAGAAAGATTTCAAGGAACATGGCTATGAAGTTGGACGCTCAATATATGGCGAAGGTTCAACAGAGAAAATGATGCAGGCTGCTATAAAGCTACTTGATAACCTTTCGTGATCTGATTTCTTCAGATAACGAAATTTTATCGAACTGCTTATGTGTGCTATTTACGGTTTAAGCCTTAGCGAATAGGTAAGGGCGATCTCTTCCAATCTGGGAAACCGAGGAATATACTAAAAAAATGCAAGCCGGGATAATGAGAGCCAGAGAGCAAGTGCTGCTTTTACTAGGGGAACTACGCCTTGGAAGCAGGTTACCTGGTGAGCGCGTGCTATCTGAACGCTTTGGTGTCAGCCGAATGACCTTAAGAGCGGCAATGGACATATTGATTCAAGAGGGCTTGATTTTTAGGAGTGCTAGATCTGGAACTTTTGTCGTAAAACCGATTACCTCTAGCGGTTTAAGCCTTAAGTCTTTTTCTAACACTATGACTGACCGCGGATTCTCTGTCACTAGCCGCGTGGTTTCCTTCAAAGAAATCAAGGCAGATAAGAATTTGGCTGAAATTCTAAGAATTAATATCCACGATACGGTGTTCAAAGCAACTCGTGTTCGTTTTGGTAACGATACTCCTATCTCAATTGAAGAGCTTTATTTATCTAAAGATCTTGTGCCGGACTTGACCAAGAGCGTCCTTACTGGGTCTTTATATGCTTTCCTAAAAGAAAAGCATGACATAGTTATTAAAACAGCGGAGAATCGTATTTCAGCACATATTCCAAACGAAGCAGAGATGAAATTGTTACAAATTGATGCGGGCGTTCCAACTCTTCGAATGAGAGTTATTGATGCTGACCAAAACGGAAGTATTGTTATGAAAGCGATCTGTCATTATCGAAGCGACTTATACAATCTTAATTTGCAGTTATTTACGCCGCAAAATACCGAGGACAAAATCGTCCACGCCATAAGTTTATAAATTTTTTAAGGTGTAAGCAATACTCGCACAATTATTGCGTATCTAAATCTCCGTACTAAACTTTTTGCTCCCAATGATGGTGATGGCAAAAGTAACAAGGGCAGCCAGTGCGCCAAGTGCGAATGCGTAGCTAGTTCCACGATTATCAATTAGCCAACCGGCCATAGCCAGTGCAAAGGCAAAGCCCAGGCCAATACCTGCATACATGGATGCGATCGCTTCAGTAGTACGACCAATGGGGGAGCGTCGCTGAGTAATGGCGGCACTTGCAATCAAAAGAGGTGAAACACCAATTCCTGCAGCTATGGTTAGCAAGGCGAGCATAAAGATACTATTTACAAAAACCATTGCAGCTGTAGCGGGAACTAGAAGAAAACTAACGACGATTAACTGCTTATGTAGCGGTGATTTAAAGTGCATTCCGCCATAAACTATGCCGCCAATTAAAGAACCAAATGACCAAAGCGCTATCACTATTCCACCATAGATTGGTTTACCGGCTATTTTGGTATAGGCAATGATGGATGTTTCAACAGCACCAAAGAACATACCGCTGGCAATATGTACTCCCCATAGGTAGATAAGGCCATTTTGAAAAATTACCGGTTTACCTGGCTTACCTTGCTGCGAATTAATTGGTGGCTCGCTACTGCGCATGGAAGCTAACCAAAGTCCACCACCTGCCAATAGGAAAATAGCAATTACTTGTGGAGCTGCTGGATGTATTTTGACCGAAGTAGTTGCGGCAATGGTTGGCCCCACAATAAAGATCAGCTCATCAATTATGCTTTCGATTGAAAAAGCAGTTAGCAAGATCGGGCCTGAGACGAGTAACGCGGTCCAGCGAGATCGAACAAGTGCCCCAATTGATGGATATGCCAGACCGCTAGCGATTGAAAAAATAAATAAGTATGGTGCTGGAACGTTTGATGGAATCAATAAAACCAGGGCTATTGAAGAAATTGCAATAATAAGAATTTGAATTGGCAAAACCCGATGTTGACCAAGTTTATCGATCAGTCTAGAGCTTAGAGGCCCACCAATAGCAGCTGCGATAGCGATTGATCCAGATACCGCGCCTGCGATTGCGTAGCTACCGCGTTCAGCTTCGACATACATCAAGACGCCAATACCAACCATTGAAATTGGAAGCCGTGCGATAAAGCCCGCCGTTGAAAATCGCCAAGCAGAATTACCCGCAAACACCTGACGATATTTACTAAGCATTAGGCAAATTTAGCGGATTACCAAAGTTTTACTCCTAAAAGGATCAGAATCGCCCTCAACTAAAACCAGTTTCATTAGGTGGAAAACGAGTTTAATTATCTCTTGCCCACACTGTTGCCGGATGATAATTTGTACCAAGAGCAACTTGGGTTAATCACCTATTTGCAATGAAAATGAGAATGGGGTTAAGTGATGGCCAACCAGAGCGCAGCTAAGAGTGGTCCAACTGGTCGTGGTTTTATTGGAACCATGGCAGCAATGTCTTCTTATGATGATGAGAGTTATCTAGATTTCATCGAAGGTCTGCGCATGTTTGCATTGCGCTCAATGAATCCATCATCTGCCCGCGCCCTTAAATCTGAAATCGATGCTGGAAAGATTAAATC
>Ga0209355_1001723_pt1 | contig 12343 bp, 14 predicted proteins | sample LauGreSBDMM110SN_3_FD_187563 | JGI IMG/M metagenome (GOLD analysis project Ga0209355, IMG submission 187563) | Freshwater lake microbial communities from Lake Michigan, USA - Sp13.BD.MM110.SN (SPAdes) (version 2) | ecosystem: Environmental > Aquatic > Freshwater > Lake | place: Lake Michigan...
GGAACCGTGCTCGCTACTCTTGCCATAGGTAAAGATTACCGCCTCATTATCCGATACGGTAACTCCCATGCGATATCGAGAAGTGATACGTACGCCACTATGGCTCTTGGCCATCGTTTACTTCTTTTTCCTCTCACTAGTAATCTCTATTTGGGCAGCGCTAGGAAATAATTCAGCGATAGTCAGTCTGGTAGTACTTTCACTGACTTTGATAACAATCTACTTAAAAAGTGGGTTAGCTATAGAAGTAGATGAGAGTGAGCTTCGTGTTGGAGGAGCACATTTGCCCCGAGAATATTTTGGAAATATTGTGGCATTGGATAATCAGCAACTTCGGATAGTTCGCACTCGCGATGCCGATCCGGCCGCCTTTTTAGCAATTAGATTCTGGTCGCCTAAAGCGGTACAGGTTTATGTCAATGACGATAGAGATAAAACTCCATATTGGTTGATTTCAACTTCACAACCTGAAAAACTTCTTTCAGCTCTTAAATGCTAAAGATTTAGTTGCACTCTTTACAAACTGCTTTAGCGCCTTCGCCCTTGGCTAATTGAGAAATGTGGTGCACTAAGAAACATCGAGAACAAGTAAATTCATTAACTTGCTTTGGAACAACTCGAACAGCTAACTCTTCTCCTGAAAGATCCGCACCAGGTAGTTCCAGATTCTCTGCTGCTTCTGCTTCATCAACATCGATCTGGCCAGATTGAGCATCGACGCGTTTTGCCTTTAACTCTTCAAGAGACTCCTCATGAAGTTCCTCATCGGTTTTTCTGGGTGTGTCGTAATCAGTTGCCATTGCTCTCACCACCTTTTCAAACCTAGGTCTATCTACGGATAACTCTCTGCGGGCGCATCATGGCGCATTTATCGCTATCTAATTGTTACAACACGCCATAAGCCCACGTTATTCCTGAGTTTGACCGGAATTCTCGATTCTCTGGGCCAGGTCTGCATCCACACGAGCGTGTATAGCCGTACCTTCAGCAACATATTCTTCTGTGAAAATCTCGCCTGTCTCATGGATGGCGTGCACTAAATCCCCTCTGTCGTAAGGGATCACTACAGAAACCTCAACGGAAGGGCGAGGTAGTGAGTTCTCAATTGCGTGAAGTAATCCCTCTACACCAAAACCGGTTCGTACCGAAAAGGCATAACTATGTGGTTCCTTGCGCAAAATCTCCATAACAATGTTTGGGTCTGCAATATCGACTTTATTTATAGCAATTATCTCAGGTATGTCTTTGCCGCCGATCTCATCAATTACTAAACGAACGGCTTTAATTTGTTCAAATGGATTTGGGTGCGATCCATCAATTACATGAACAATTAAATCTGATTGAGAGACCTCTTCCAGGGTCGATTTAAATGCATCAATGAGTTGATGAGGTAAATGGCGAACAAATCCAACTGTGTCACTCAATGTATAGATACGACCATCACTTGTCTGTGTCTTTCGAACCGTAGGATCCAAAGTTGCAAAAAGAGCGTTCTCTACTAATACGCCTGCATTTGTAAGTTTGTTTAGCAGCGATGACTTACCTGCATTTGTATACCCTGCTATAGCAACTGAAGGAATGTTATTGCGACGGCGTTCTTGTCTTTTTGTATCACGAGCAGTTTTCATCTCAGCGATTTCACCGCGAAGTTTTGCCATCTTGTCACGAATTCTGCGCCGATCTGTTTCAATCTTTGTCTCACCTGGCCCGCGTCCTCCAATACCGGCACCACCTGCTGCGCGACCGCCAACTTGTCGTGAAAGTGAATCACCCCAACCGCGAAGTCTTGGAAGAAGGTAAGCAATCTGTGCCAACTCAACTTGGGCTTTACCTTCTTTACTCTTTGCGTGCTGAGCAAAAATATCTAGAATCAATGCAGTTCGATCAACAACTTTAACCTTTAACTTATCTTCTAGCTGGCGCAGTTGAGAAGGAGATAGTTCTCCATCACAAACAACGGTGTCGGCCCCGGTTGAAACAACTACGCTCTTAAGTTCTATGACTTTTCCAGAACCAATATATGTTGCAGGATCCGGTTTGTCTCGACGCTGAATTAATCCTTCAAGGACCTCCGACCCAGCAGTTTCAGCCAAAGCCTTTAACTCAGCTAATGAGTTCTCTGCATCAGCGACACTTCCCTCAGTCCAAACTCCGACAAGTACAACTCTTTCTAGTTGTAACTGTCGGTATTCCGCATCAGAAATATCCTGAAGTTCGGTTGAAAAACCTTTAACTCGACGTAATGCATTTCGTTCGGATAGTTCTTGGGAGACATCGATCGTTTCATCTTCTTGTGCAGCATCAAACTCTGCTGCTACTCGTGCACTTTCCTGAAGAAGTTTTTCAAACTCATCATCAGAGTTGCTGCCTGCATTCACATTTAGCTCATTGTCTATCTTCTTGTCAGAACCTTTACTCAATGAGAAACCTAGAAATATCTACATCTTTTACTAAGACGGCAGGCCCAATTAATGTGGCATTTGAGTGGCCATCGATTGATACTTCTAAACGCCCACCGGGAGGATTGATAATCCAGGTTGCTGGCAACTTACCCTTCGTATGAATCGTGGCCGCTAGAGCAACGGCACATGTTCCTGTTCCACAAGATTGCGTTTCACCTGATCCTCTTTCATATACTCGCATTGAAATCTCATTTTCACCTGTGATTTGTACGAATTCAACATTAACTCCCTCAGGATAAGAACCTTTGGGGCGAACTACAGGAGGTTGAAGTAACTCCCCCACTTGATTGATGTCATCTACAAATACAACGGCATGTGGATTACCGACGCTAATGTTATAACCGTTCCACATTTGTCCATTCGCACCCGCGGTGATACTTTCACCTTCATCAGTAACTTGTCCCATGTTCACGGAAATATCATCCTTTAACGGTACGCGAAGATGTTTGATGCCATCCCGAGTATCAATTGCAAAAATACCTTCACTTTGATGTCCACGTTCGACTAGATACCGCGCCATTACTCGTATTCCATTTCCGCACATCTCCGCCAAAGAGCCATCAGAATTGCGGTAGTCCATAAACCATTTTTCATTTCTTTTTACTATTCGAATAAGCCCATCGGCACCAATTCCATCGGTGCGATCGCAGATTGCAGCAGTTTGTGAAGTTGTAATGGAATGCTTATCCATGGGATCAAAGACCAGCACAAAGTCGTTGTGTGTTCCATGTCCATATGTTGCAATCATGACTAAGAGTTTAACGAACTAAGAATGCGTTCGATTCGATTTTGTATAGGTGAGATCCAATTTATACGCTCATCTCGTGAAAACCAGGTCTCTTGTCGGCGTGCGTATTGGCGAGTAGCCCGCTTAGTTTCATCCATGGCCTCTTCTTCGGAGATCTTTCCCTCTTTGAAGGCGATCACCTGTGAATATCCCAAAGCTTTTTGAGCTGTCGTTCCTCGAGTAATTCCTGATTCAATCAATCTCTCTACTTCGGCTACCAAACCAGCCTCCCACATTCGCTCAACGCGTGAAGAGATCACATCACTTAGAATTTCGCGATCCATCACCAGTCCAAACTGGAGGGCATTTGGATATTTCGTGCTTTCTTTTCGTGGAAGATTTGCAGTAAATGGTTGACCTGTAATCTCTATTACTTCTAAAGCTCTAATAACCCTACGTGAATTAGCTCGATCAATTGCTAACGCTGCGGCAGGATCCAATTTTTCTAATCTTTCAAATAAAGGGCCAATCCCTTTTGTTGCATACTCAAGTTCTAAGGCTGTTCGAACTACAGGATCTGTATCTGGAAAATTCAGGTCATCTAGAATCGCTTTTATATAAAGTCCGGTCCCACCTACAATAATTGCGTTTTTACCTCGAGAGTGAATCTCAGAGATTTTTTCACGGGCTTTTTCCTGATACCAAGCAACATTTGCATCTTCTGTAACATCTAGAAGATCCATTAAATGATGAGGTATTCCTTGTCTTTCTTCAACAGTTATTTTTGCAGTACCAATATCCATTCCTTTGTATAGCTGCATAGAATCTGCATTGATTACTTCACCATCGATTTCCTTTGCCAAGGAAACTGCAAGATCACTCTTTCCGGTAGCAGTTGCACCACAAATGACAATCAGATTCATTTTTTAACCGAGGGAATACCAAGCATCGTAGCTTTGGGGCCTTTATATTCAAGCCGTGCCTCATGGGCCTGCGCGCCTCTTGTCTGGCGAACAGAGATCGGATCTCCGATTAAGTAATGGGCTGAGGCCTCTGTAATTTTCACAGTCACTTCATCGCCTGGCCGTGCCGCAGAGGTGTTATCAAAGTGAACAAGGCGGAAATCTTCGCTTCGTCCAGTCAGCCGAGATTGAACTTCATCTCTTCGACCTTCATAGTCTCCGACAAGAACTTTATGAGTAGATCCAATACTTTCTTGATTAACAGATAGCGATATCTGTTGTTGATGGTTGTGAAGACGTGTGTATCTTTCGCCCACTAACTCGTCGCTTACTTGATTAGGCATTGTTGCTGCAGGAGTGCCTGGACGCTTTGAATATTGATAGGTGTAAGCGGCAGCAAATCTAGCTTGTGTGCAAAGATCTAAAGTTTGCTGAAAATCTTCTTCACTCTCACCCGGAAATCCGACAATGATGTCAGTGGTAATCATTGCGTGAGGAATTGCTGTTCTTACACGATCTAAAATTCCAAGGTATCTATCACTTCGGTATGAGCGTCTCATCTGTTGCAATACTCGATCTGAACCCGATTGAAGAGGCATATGTAAATGCGGCATTACATTAGAAGTTTGAGCCATTGCCTCGATTACATCATCTGTGAAATCTCGTGGATGCGGTGACATAAAGCGAACACGCTCTAGGCCCTCTATCTCTCCACAAGAGCGTAAAAGATTTGCAAATGCACCGCGATCTGAAAAATCTACTCCGTAGGCATTTACATTTTGTCCTAGAAGAGTAATTTCGATGACGCCTTGATTAACAAGTGCCTTTACCTCATTGAGAATATCCTCTGCATTTCTGTCTTTTTCAATTCCGCGAAGCGTTGGAACAATACAAAAAGTACAGGTGTTATTGCACCCTACAGAAACTGATACCCAAGAGGAAAACGCGGAAAGGCGACGAGCTGGCAGAGTTGAAGGGAAATGCTCTAGCGCTTCAAGAATTTCGATCTGCGATTCTTCTTCAATCCGTGCGCGCTCCAAAAGCACTGGAAGAGAGCCAACGTTGTGCGTACCAAAAACTACATCCACATAGGGAGCCTTTTTGATGATCGTTGCTTGATCTTTTTGAGCAAGACAGCCACCAACTGCGATCTGCATCTGCGGATTGGCCTTTTTAATGGGAGCTAGAAAACTTAAGTTTCCATAAAGTTTATTGTCAGCGTTCTCGCGCACAGCGCAGGTATTAAAAACAACTAAATCGGCCTGTTCACCTTCGATTACTGGGATGTAACCTGCCTTATCTAACAAGCCTGCAATTCGCTCTGAATCATGGACGTTCATCTGACATCCGTAGGTTTCAACCAAATAGGAACGGGTCATGGCAGCCTATTTTCTAATTCTCTGCACATATTGCCTACTCTACTTGATTCAATCGTTTTCATAGTTGTGAGTAGTTAACGATTCTTTTTTGCGCGTTCAGTTGCTTGTTCTGTGCGCCATTTTTCTATCTCTTTATGATTTCCACTCAGCAAGACTTCTGGCACTTGCAACTCACGCCATTGCGCGGGTTTAGTGAAATTAGGATATTCAAGGTAACCCTGTTCGTTGTGAGATTCCTGCTCAAGTGATTGAGGATTTCCAAGTACTCCAGGAATTAATCGAGTAATTGCCTCAATCATCACTAACGCCGCGACTTCTCCGCCACCTAAGACGTAGTCGCCGATAGAGACTTCGTGAACTCGATAGTTGTTTTTTTCGTAGTGCATTCGAACACGATCATCAATGCCTTCGTATCGCCCACAAGCAAAAATGAGGTGTTGAGCCTGAGAAAATTTTGCTGCCATAGGTTGATCAAAACGCTTACCTGCTGGAGTCAAAATAATCAGATCACAGTCCTGACTCATTAAAGGATCTAAAGCCTGTCCCCAAATTTCGGGCAGCATCACCATTCCGGCGCCGCCTCCATAAGGCGTGTCATCTACAGCATGGTGATTATCAGTTGCCTTTGTTCTCAAGTCATGGACATTGATATCTACAATTCCTTGATCTTGAGCTTTCCCAAGCAAAGAGAGTTGAAGTGGTGCCAAATACTCCGGAAAAATCGTGACTACATCAATTTTCATCTATTCACGCTCCATCAGTGCCGGTGGGATAACAGTTATTGTTTTTTTCTTTATATCAACTGTCGGAACTAATTGATGAACAAAAGGAACTAACTGTTCACCTGCGTGAGTTTTTATTGCTAATAAGTCCTGCCCAGGAAGATTAATCACATCGGTTACTTCACCAAAAACTTCGCCGCTTTCAAGAATCACTTGGCAGCCGATGAGCTGAAGAACGTGATACTCATCAGATACTTCACTTGTTTCGTTGATATCTACTTCTGCATACAAAAGAGTATTTCGTAGTTTTTCAATCGCATTGCGATCATCAAATCCGGAAAAGCCAAGCAATAGAATTCCATTGTGAACTCGACCAGAGATTATTGTGAGATCACCATAGGTATCTGTAGAAACTTGATTTCCGATAGCAAAGCGGCGATCAGGTTCATCAGTGCGAACTTCAATCGTTGCTTCGCCAAGAATTCCGTGAGCACGACCGATTCGCCCCACGAGAAGGCGCATTGTTATCTGGTTTCGTCGGTCTCGATGAGATCGACGCGCACTGTACGACCTGCGAGCGCACTTACAACGGTGCGAAGCGCCTTTGCAGTACGACCATTTCGGCCAATAACTTTTCCAATATCCTCAGGATTAACGTGTACCTCTAACGTTGTTCCACGACGATGATTGACTTCTTTCACTACAACGTCATCGGGATTATCGACGATTCCCTTTACTAGGTGCTCTAACGCTTCATCCATCATTGTTATTCAGGTGCCGCTTCTGAAGAAACCTCTGCAACTGCTTCTGGTGTTGCTTCTGGAGTTGCATCCGGTGTTACTTCAGCAACTGCTTCTGGTGTTGCCTCTGGTGTTACTTCGGCAACTGCCTCAGGAACCACATCTGCAACTGGTTCAGCTGCTGGTGCTTCAGCGACAGGATTTGCTTTTGCTGCAAGTTTTTCCTGTGCTTTCTTCTTCATGGTTGTTGCACCCTCTGCAGGTTCATCAGCAGCTGCCTTCATTGCTGCTTCATATGCAACACTCTTAGCTGGCTTAACAGCAGCTACACGAAGAGTTCCTTCACTTCCTGGAAGTCCCTTAAATTTTTGCCAATCACCGGTTACCTTGAGTAGGGCTGCAACTGCCTCTGATGGCTGTGCGCCAACTCCGAGCCAGTACTGAGCACGCTCTGAGTTAATCTCGATAAGTGATGGTTCTTGTCCTGGTACGTAGCGACCAATCTCCTCAATTGAAAGACCATTACGTGCCTTGCGTGAGTCTGTAACCACAACACGGAAAAATGGTGTGCGGATCTTGCCCATGCGCATTAAACGAATTTTTGTAGCCAAGAAAGTTGTACTCCTGTATTTGTGTGTCACGAGTAATGAATGCAGCGGGGTGCGCAATCAAAATTCGTAACTATCGGTTATGGATGTTGAACGGGGGTAGAGGGCCCCATCAACAGGATCGCAATTCTGCCATCTACTGCCCCCAGAAGGAAATCGAGCAAACCCCAAAGATAAAGATGACCAGCGCTAAATTCAGGGCTGTACTCGGCTAGTTAGGAGCCTAGCTCAGACCCTCTTCAAGGGCTCGTTTGGCTGGATTTCCCGATTTGGACTTCTTCTTTGTTGGAGGTTTATTGACGGTTGAGCCCTTCGGCAAGTTTGGCAAATTTGGCATCGAGAGGTTTGCTGGCATGTTGGGCATGGATGGCATGCCCGAACTTCTCACCTGTTTCATCATTTTTTGAGCAGCGGTAAAACGATCAACGAGATTATTTACATCTGAAACTTTTCGGCCGCAACCAATTGCAATACGTGCACGCCGTGAACCGTTTAATACTTTTGGATTTGCCCGTTCAATCGGTGTCATTGATTCAACTATTGATCTAGAGCGAACAATTTCACCCTCATCAAAGTTATCTATCTGTTTTTTCATAGCACTTGCACCAGGCAACATTCCCAACAGTTTTGTCATATTTCCCATTTTTGACATGGCTTGAAGTTGCTCAAGAAAATCTTCAAGAGTGAAATCCTCTCCGCTAGCAAACTTTGCCTCAAGTTTTGCCGAAGAGTTTGAATCAAAAGCCTTTTTTGCTTGCTCGGCTAAGGTGGCAACATCGCCTAAACCTAGGATTCTAGATGCCATTCTCTCGGGATAGAAAATGTCAAAATCTTGCATTTTCTCACCAGTTGATGCAAACATAATTGGGCGCTTAGTAATGGAGGCAATTGATAAGGCAGCACCACCTCGGGCATCGCCATCTAGTTTTGTAAGCACTACACCATCAAATCCAACACCATTTAAAAATGCCTGCGCTGTAGGCACTGCGTCCTGACCGATCATTGCATCGACGACAAATAGAATTTCATTTGGGTTGATGCCATCACGAATCTTTGTCGCCTGGTTCATTAACTCTTGATCCACACCTAATCGACCGGCTGTGTCAACAATTACAATGCTGTGCAACTTTGCCTTTGCAAATTCAACGCCAGCCTTAGCAACTTGTACTGGATCTCCAACACCATTTCCAGGTTCAGGAGCAAAAACAGGAACATTTATTGATTCACCAACTACCTGCAACTGAGTAACGGCGTTTGGTCTTTGCAAATCCGAAGCAACAAGTAAAGGTGTGTCACCTTGATCGGCATAAAACTTTGCTAATTTTCCAGCCAGCGTTGTTTTTCCTGCTCCTTGAAGTCCAGCCAACATGATTACAGTGGGTGGATTTTTTGCCATACGAATACGGCGCGTTGCTCCGCCAAGTATTTCAACTAACTCTGCATTTACGATCTCAAAAATTGCATTTGCTTGATTTGAACCCGATTGCATTCCAGGCAGTGCTTCTAAAGATTTCTGCTTAACATCCTGAATGAACTTGTCGACCACTTGCAACGCTACATCTGAGTCTAGAAGTGCGGTGCGAATTTCACTGCAAACAGTTTCGATATCTCCTGTTGAGATCTTTCCTTTGGCTCTCAAAGATGAGAATGCCCCACTAAATCTGGAGGCTAACGATTCAAACATAATGGGAGCAGAGTACTTGAGAGTCGAGATCTGTGGAGCAATGATCGGCACCAGTAATCAAAATTTGTATGAGTATCTGCGATAGCGCCTATCTCAAGTTTTTCCACTATCGCAGATACTCATACTGATAGAACTAAATTGCCTCTGGCCCACGTTCTCCAGTGCGTACTCGAATCACTTGATCAATTGGTGTGGTCCAGACTTTTCCATCACCGATTGATCCAGTCGATGCAGATTTAACGATTACACCCAAAACAGAGTCAACATCTTTATCATCTACCAGGACCTCAAGACGAATTTTAGGAACTAGGTTGACTGTGTATTCAGCGCCTCGATAAACCTCTGTATGGCCACCTTGGCGACCAAATCCACTAGCTTCTGAGACTGTCATGCCGTTGATTCCAACGGCATGTAATGCATCTTTCACATCATCTAGTTTAGTTGGCTTTAATATTGCAGTAATCAATTTCATTCTTGTGCTCCTCTCGAACTAGCAAGGAAATTACCTTGATTGTTATCTGAAAACTCATAACCACGCTCGGCATGAACTGCCAAGTCGATTCCTGCAAGTTCTTGTTCAACGCTAATTCGGAAACCGATTGTTAGATCAACCAAATTAGCGATCACATATGAAAGGACAAAGGAGTAAGCCAGAACTGCGCCGGCACCAATTGCCTGCTTAATTAGCTGTTCAGTCCCACCACCGTTGAACAGACCAACATCTACTCCAACAAAACCAATCAAGATAGTTCCCACAATTCCACCTACAAGGTGAACTGCGACAACATCTAGTGAATCATCAAAGCCGAATTTGAATTTAAGTCCTACGGAAAGTGCGCAAAGAGCACCAGACACCGCACCAATAATTAGCGCCCCTGATGCATTTACTGCAGCACACGCAGGTGTAATGGCAACTAACCCTGCAACAACACCTGATGCTGCTCCAAGGCTTGTCGCATGACCATCACGCATTTTCTCTACAAGTAGCCATGCCAAGACAGCGGCCGCTGTTGCGCCAATTGTGTTGAGTAACGCTAATCCTGCAGTTCCATTTGATGCAATGGCAGAGCCTGCGTTAAATCCAAACCATCCAAACCACAAGAGACCTGCACCAAGCATTACAAGTGGAAGGTTGTGTGGTCGCATTGGCATCTTGCCAAAACCGACACGCTTGCCGAGTACTAGAGCTAAAGCCAAACCGGCCGCTCCTGCATTAATGTGTACAGCAGTACCACCAGCAAAATCTAGCGCGCCAAGATCATTTGCAATCCACCCGCCGGTTTGAGCCACAAAGTCATCAAATGCAAAGACCCAGTGAGCCACTGGGAAATAAACAACCGTTGCCCAAATACCGGCAAATACTAACCATGCGCCAAATTTTGCACGATCAGCGATAGCGCCAGAGATTAGTGCAACTGTAATTGCTGCAAACATTCCTTGGAAGCCAACAAATACTGCTGCAGGGATCGTTCCAATTACAGCCTCTGAATTGTCTAACCCTTTAAGAAATGCGAACTGAGAGACATCTCCGATAAGACCCGAACCATTTACAGAATCTCCAAAAACGAGTGAAAAACCATATGCAATCCATAAAACAAAAACAATTGCTAACGCGCCAAATGACATCATCATCATATTCAGCACACTTTTAACGCGAACCATTCCCCCATAAAAAAGAACTAAACCAGGAATCATGAGAGTGACTAGCCCAGCACTCATTAACATCCAGGCTGTATCTCCAGAGTTGATTACAGCTGCCTCCATAATTTTTCTACCGCCTAATTTTCATAAGGTGAGTTCTCAGCGTTGAGAGCCTTTGATTAGGTCAAACCCTCTAACTTAGGGGTTACAAGCGATGCTTATATGGGTTTCGATGGTGTGACAAATAATGCTGGCTTGTTACAAATGGGTTACGCAAGAAGGGATTTGAGATAAGCACCCGGGTCAAAGGGGGAGAAATCACTCTCTGACTCTCCCGTGCCAACCCACTTAATAGGAATACCTAGCTCAGCCTCTATCGCTAGGGCCACACCACCTTTGGCGCTTCCATCCATTTTGGTGAGGACAACACCGGTGACATCAACGGTTGATGAAAACATTTTGGCCTGTGCTAAACCATTTTGACCAGTTGTCGCATCGATTACAAGTAGAACTTCACTGATTGGCAATGTCTTTTCAACAACACGTTTAACCTTTGTTAGCTCTGACATTAGGTCGCTCTTATTGTGTAAGCGTCCAGCAGTATCGATAATCAAAATCTCTACATTATTTTCCTGTGCATTTTTTGCTGCATCAAAAGCGACAGATGCTGGGTCGCCATTTTCTTGTCCGGAAATAACCGGGACATCAATGCGCTCTCCCCATGTTTTCAGCTGATCTACAGCCGCGGCTCTAAAGGTGTCACCGGCTGCCATAAGGACGCTTCTGCCTGAGGATTTATAAAATCGTGCAAGTTTTGCCACAGAAGTTGTTTTACCTGTTCCATTAACGCCAACAACTAAAATTGTGGATGTAGAGCTAGACAAACTCATTTCATGCGACTTACTTGATAGCTTGCTGGAGAGAAACTGAAGTAAAGATTCTTCAGGAGTTGCGCCCTTAATTTTTTTTGCCTGCTCAATACATTCAGATGCTAGCGCTGGGCCTAAATCTGCCTGAAGAAGTTCTGCCTCTAACTCAGACCAATCAGAGGAGGCTGATTCTGTACCACCTTTGATTCTGGTGATTAACTTAGTGAAAAGAGCCATCTGTAAAAAACTTAACTTGCGTCGGATTCACGAAGGCGTTGCGAAATTACCTCTGTCACACCATCTCCGCGCATTGTCACACCATACAAAGCATCGGCAATTTCCATTGTTCGTTTTTGGTGAGTAATAATTATTAACTGAGAGCTTTCACGTAGCTCTTCTAAAACACCCAACAACCTGCCCAAGTTGACATCATCTAACGCTGCTTCAACTTCATCAAGTACATAGAAGGGGCTAGGGCGAGCTTTAAAGATTGCCACAAGCATGGCGACGGCGGTTAAGGATTTTTCTCCACCAGATAAAAGGGAGAGT
>Ga0209355_1001725_pt1 | contig 12337 bp, 11 predicted proteins | sample LauGreSBDMM110SN_3_FD_187563 | JGI IMG/M metagenome (GOLD analysis project Ga0209355, IMG submission 187563) | Freshwater lake microbial communities from Lake Michigan, USA - Sp13.BD.MM110.SN (SPAdes) (version 2) | ecosystem: Environmental > Aquatic > Freshwater > Lake | place: Lake Michigan...
TAGGAAGTATAAAAATTAATGATTTAGAACAAGAAGGAGGAGGACTACTATCAATGTTTTCTTCTAAAAAAAAACCGGATGGTCCGGTAGTACCTGGACTACCTCGACTACTTGATCCGAATCAACTACCAAGTGCATTAGCAGAGAAACAAAAAAAAGCAGAAGAAAGCCGGGCGTGGAGGAGGGACATGGCTGCGCTACCAGGGAAAGGAACAATAGCTCTTGCATCATCAATAGCATCAGCACCAGGCGCCCTAAGTAAGACACGCAAAAAAGTTGGAAAGGCTGCAAGTCAATTTTATAACAGAAAATTTGTACCACCACTTAGTCATGAACAAGTAAGTAATTTAACTAAAGACTTATCGCAAAAGCAGCATGATGATGCTATAATATCATTTCCTAAGATATATAACGAATTTATGGAAAAATTTATAAAGTCTGCTAACCCAAAAGTATTAGATGAGAAATTAAATATAGAAAAAACAAGAGTTCTACAATTATTATGTGAAATAAGATCAAAAGATGTCAAATCTTGTGCTGCTAATATGTTTTCTACCTTAGCACAACATAATAAAGATATTTTAGCTTCAACTAGCGGCAATTCTACAACAAACCAACTTGATATATTAGAGTTTATGGAAAGTAGTCATGGCATGAATAATACTATTAATACAGCAAACTTAATTAGAAATACTATAGCTGATAACTATAATGCTATTGCTAATTCAGGCGACCTAAAAGAAAAAGTACAAGAATTCTGTTTACAACTTTTAATAATACATTTCTATCCAACTACAATAATGTATATTATTCGTGAAAATATGATAAGTTATATTAATACAATTAAAACTAACAGAGATACAATTATAAATGATCCAAATTCTCCTATTAGAGGTATGATTGATACTTTATTTTCAGATGATATGGGAGGTCTTGCTTACGTGAGTCCAACAGAAGCAGGGTTATCAGCACTGGCATCGGCCAATAGTGGGGTTCGGGGTCCTATGCTTTATGGCTCAAATTTTAGCGGTGGTGCGTTTAATATAAATACGATAAAAGAATATAATAATAATGCTGAAACAAATCCATATCTTAATAGTTCAGGTACCATGTTTTATAATGCATTAACAAATTTTGCTGTAAGTATAAGTATTAATAATAAAAAAAAACTTAATGAAAGAATGATAGAATATCTAAAAATTATATTTGTTCAACAACTTAATATAATTACAGCTGGTATGGATTTTCCTGTTGAGAAAGACTTGAAGGATGCTGAGAATGCACTTGCAGATAAAGAAAGGGAATTAGAACGTGATGCTAATGGCAAAGATTATATAGAATCTTATAAAAAATCTAAACAACATGAACAAGCAATGCAAGAATTAGAAAGCAATAATGATACTACTGCTGATAAAGTGAGAAAAAAATCTGAGTTGGAAGAATCTTATCGTATAACTTACTCTGCCCAAATAATTCTGGCAGCAGAAACGAATCCGCAAATTAGAGATGATGTTGCAATCTATGCAAATTTAGCAAGAAGATTAAAAGTATTGGAGGACTTTTTTACAATTCGAACAGATATTCAAAAAAACATCAATACTTTATTAATAGATATGTTTGCTCCACATCTTACACCTAATACTGCTCTTCCTATAGTTCGTGCTAATTCTGCTCCTGCCGCTCTTGTGTCAGCAAATTCTCTTATTAAGCCAGGTGCTCTACGTCGTACTGCTTCTGAACCAATACCTATTACCGGTGTTATTACAGGTGTTGACGGCGAAGAGAGTGATGATGACCTTACACTTCCGGATACAAATGAAGAAGATAGTGAAGACGGTAGTGATAACGGTAAACAAAATACAGTAGGTGGCAGTTCCAGGGATGATTATGACAGAGTTATAAGGCAAATATTTGAGTATAATGATATATTTGTTGATACTTCGCTTACTGTAAATAATGAACATAATTATATGTTAACTATTGAGAACTCTATTGTTAAAGGAATTGGTTCGAGTTATATGTTTATGTTTCCACAACAATCTAGTCCTGTAGCTAGTAGCGGCTCAGTTTCAATAACTAGTGGTTCTGCTGTTCAGTCAACTGCAGGAGGCAAACGTAGAACACGTAGATATAAGAAGCGGACAGGAACACGTAGACAAAATAAACGAAGAGGAACACATAGAAAACGAAAAAATACAACTAGATAATAGATATGTAAGTAAATAAATTATATAAAAACTAATGATCTATAAAATGATTATAGTTATATAAAGAATTTGCAATAGTTAGTTCTTCTAATTCAGATAAATTAAAAAAGTTAATTATTAATTTATCTCGATGTATTTGATTTAAATTTAACAAATTGGGAAAATTTTTTATTTTAGTAATATTTGGTAAAAATAAAAAGGCATATTTTTCTAAATAACGCATTCGATAATTTGTTGTTGAAAAAATAAATAGAGCAAATTTTGTTGAGAGAAATGCTTGTATTTGTTTTAATTCTTCAAGTGAATAATCATTTATAGTTAAAATATAATTATCACGAGAAGATATACCATAAATTCCTGAACTATCTAAGTATGGAAATCCATACATTTTATGAGCCAATATTAATTTTGGTATATTTGCATAATGTTGTAAAATATTTGAATAATTTTTTATTAATAGCGGTGTTTTATTTGAGAGATTTGTAGTTTTAATATTTAATATAGTATTTGTGTCTGATTCTCCAAATATTGATTTTTTTGGTGGACTATTTGATTTATATACTTTTAAATAACCTACTTGCTCAACGTAATATAAAAGTTTATTTATAATATTAATTCCATGTGTTGGGATTGGATAATTAGCTAGTAGTTTATAATTAATATAAGATTTATGGATTTTATCGTAAAGTGGAATTGTTTTATTTGGGGGGACTTTCCCACTTGTTCCACAAAAAAAACAAGTAGGGGTTTGTGCTTGATACAAAAATTCTTTTTGCGTTTCATTTGTTGAGAGACAATGTAAATGATTTATTGTAAAATTATTATTTACTAAAATATTATATAGTCCTGCTTTATCTGGTTTCATCCACAATGCAGGTATTATTAATGCTAAGAGTCCATTTTCTTTTAACAATACTAAACTTTTTTTTACAAATTCAACATATACTTGTTTTCCATCTTCTGTTTTCTTGAAAGAATTATTTGTGGGAGTTTTTAATGCTCCATTAATATTGTATGGTGGATTGCCTATAATAATATTAAATTGTTCATTGTTATTTAATAAGTCATTGTTATTTAATAAAAGGAAATCTGATTTTATAATATTTGTTTTGTGAGAAAAAAGGGTTTCTAATTTATTAATATGTGGAATATAAATTTCACACATATAAATCATATTTTCTAATATATGTGCTTTTCGTGATTCATTATTTGGAATTGCTGTGACTAAAGTATTCATTAGACGATTATAAAGATTTAAAGAAAATGCTCCATTTCCCGCACCAATATCCAACCATTTTAATGTTGGATTTTTATAATGTTCTAACGGTATTAAATCTAATATTTTGTCAACTAAAGAAGTTGGAGTATAAACTATGCCATAATTATTTTTATCTTCTTTTGAAATTGACATAACTATAATAATTAATATATACTAATTATTATAGTATAACATAAAACATGTAAATATAAAAAAAATAAAGTTAATAGAGTCAATGTTAATAGAGTCAATAAAGTTTTTAAGTTGGACTCATTGTTTCAATATACTTAATAATAAATTGCTCGTTTTTTAAGACTGAATCTAATACTGGTTTATAATGCTCTCTAAACATAGCACGTGATTTGTCTTCTTTGAATTTTGATAATGGAAACCATTGAATTTGTTTTTTTTCAAATAGTCCATTATGCTGTGTTTCAATTTTGTCTCGCAAATGAAATTCAGCAAATTTATTTACATTTGTAAAATACATAGGCAGTTTTTTATCATAATTTGTTCTAAAAATATAACTTGTGTATCTATCAAAAGTAATTGATAATATGAAATTATTGCTAACATTTATTTCAAAATCATTTTCATCACCTAAAAATCCATTTAATTCTTCACTACCTTCTCTAATTGCTGTTTTATATGGTTTTTCTCCTTTATGTGGACTTCCGCCAAAGTCACACCATAAATTATTATTTCTTTCTTGGCCTAATAATAGAAATAATGTGCCTTTATATAGTGCTACTGGTAAAACACCTGCTCCCATAGTAATTAATTACTTGATATAGGTTTGTTAATTATAAAAAATATGATTCAATTTTTTATTTAAATATTTAATATTTAATATTTAATATTTAATATTTAATATTTCATAAAAAAATTTACACCTTCTTGCGTTTTAACTTCTTGCATTTGAACTTCTTGCGTTTTAACTTCTTGCATTTGAACTTCTTGCATTTGAACTTCTTCTATTTTAAGCGCCTTGTTTTTTTGTAAAACAGCAACATACATTCCATTCCACCAATTATTATATGATGTAGGTTCAGGAATACTAGAATTATTCCACATTCCAATTTCTTTTTCATATAATACTTTTAAGTTCAACTTTTGAATAGAGCTGATTGTTCCATCTTTTACCTCTTTCCAGTTCCAATCATCTACTATAAAAATAAATACATCATCTAAACAAGTATAATAGTGCAATAATGCTCTATAATGATTTTGCTCAGTATGATTTCCATCATACATAAAAATATTAATTTTTGGTAATATAGATACATCTACCTTATAGCAATCATTCTCAATAAAAGTTGCTTCATTTTCTCCTTTGAATTTTGAAAAGTTCCATATAAATTCAGATTTAGGACCTCAAAACTCACTCCAATTGTCTATACAGATTACCTTTGCTTTATTTCCACACATAGCAGAACATACAGAACTACCTTTCCAAGTTCCTATTTCTAAATATCTTGCATCTTCTGTGTTTAGTAAATTATTATAAAAATGTCTTGTTTTGATTCCAGACATACCTTGCATATTAATAATATCATTTGTTATTTTTGACACATTATTTTCGGCATTTTGAAATGCTGTTTCAATAAGGGTTTTATAAGTTTCCATAATATATTTTATATGAATATAAAATATATTTTCTTTAAATCTATTTATTTTATATATAAAAAATGGCATTTGAAATGTAAAAAGGTCTAAACATTAAATTTTAATCAAAAAAAAATTTTTATGTTTGTTTTTGTTGCTTTACTTGATTTAATTCTTTAGTTGCTGTTCTTAGTTTACCTTAACACATTTGTTGTGAATCAATTGTTGTGGTTGGGCATTACTATGCTTTGTAAATGGAATCACTAGAGATGACTTGTAAGCATTCTTAACTTCTGTTTTGTTTAGAATTGTATAATTAGGATTTTCTACACGCTTATGTGCATTCTTATTTACCAAAAGTGGCCAAAAATTTTCTCCTTGATACTTAAATCGCGTCATGGTACTAGGATTCAAAATGTCATCTTGGAGTTGCTTAGACTCATCACTAGTAAACCACTCGTCAAAATGAATAAATGCTTCACGACGCATCTTAATTTTGTTAAAAACGAAGTCAACACGCATTACTTTTCCAATATTATGCGTTTTGAACATCTTAATAATATATTCCTCACTTGCATTACGAATAATCGGAATATAGAGCGAAAGAACCGACATTTGTTTTGCTTAGTTAGTATTTAACTTGTAATATCTTTAAATAATATTTTTTAAAATGAAATCAATTTTTTTTTAGTATAACAAAAATTATTAATTTTAATATTACAAAAATTATTAATTTTAATATTACAAAAATTATTAATTTTAGTATAACAAAAATTATTAATTTTATATTAATAATAAATTCTAAAATTGATAATAAATTATTAATATATTTAAAAGTTAAAAATACAAAGACTTTTGTAAATAATGAATAATTATAAACGAAAAAATAATAATTTTATTAATACTTATGAACCACTATTGTCTAATAAATATAAATTATATGAAAGATACAATAATTTCTTAAATTGTGATAAAATAGTGATTATGGATAATCATGTATGTTTTGATGCTCTTATTAATAAAGAAAGCATATGTGCTTTGATTAATTTTATTAATATTATTATTGCAAATAAGCATTTGTTTAGTGATTTTAAAATTTATATACATATTAATTGTAAAGGTGGTAGTTTTACAGAACTTTCAAATTTTATTAATTTTAAGAAAACATGTGCTGATGAAATTGTATCTATTATTGATAAAGAATGCTATGATAGCGGATTTATTTTGGCATCATTATGTAATTATAGAATTATAAATAAAAATGCTAAAGTTTATATGTCTAAATTTATAACTAGTGTTAAGGGTGATTATTATTGGAACTATTTTAATCAATGTACTAATGAAGAAATAACTGACTATAAAATATTATTTTATAGTATTTTATGTGATGTTGTTGAATCTAATTTGACACGTGAAAAATTAGATATTTATTTACAAAAAAATATGATTATTGTTTGGGATTGTAGAAAATATAAAAAATTGGGTTTTGCAGATGAAATTATTTAATTATATAAACATTCAAAAGTTATAATAAAACTCCAATTCATATTGTTTAAACTAAATGGTCTGCCATATTCATCTAATAACTGAATTTTCAATTTATTTATATCTGTTGGACCAAAATATTCTCTAATATGTTTATGATTATAGTAAATATCTCCTGCATAAGCGCCTTGTTTAAATGCGGTTTTTTCTTCTAATAATGATAATATATTAATACGCGTTATAATATTTGGAGCAACAATAGAGTCAGAAGCAATAGCAAAATGATTTTGAGAACTAGACTGAAAATCGTCTAGCGCTATATAAATATAACGGGGATAATTTATATGACATATGCCTGTTGATATAATAAATAAATCATTTTGCTGTATTATTATTGAGTTGTTTCTAAAACCTAGTTGCCACCCTAATTTTTGATATAATTTGTTTGAATAACAATTACTTGAATTCGCATTTGGATTATTTACATTGAAATTAATTCTTATTTTATAGTTGCCTAAATCGTTGTTTGAATTATCATAAAAGAAACAACTACAACCTGACCTTGTTTCTAAAACAAATTTTAAGTTATTTGAAATATCTATTAAATCTACTATTTTTATTTTATCATTAATTTCTCTTTCAATGTCATAACATACTATTTTGCGAATATCATTTGGACTATATGAAGAAATACGCGATTCATATAAACCAGGACTTAGTTGTATTATTATTGGATAGTTTTGTATTGGAGTGTCTGAAGTGTCTAATATTTCAATAGTGAAAACATTGTTATTATAATAACTTGAAATATTATGATAAGTGAGGGGTATTTCTATTGAACTTATAGACATTGTAATTGCTCGTGAAATTGTTTCTGGTAATTGTATTATAAAATTATGACTTGGATTATCTGGTAGTTCATAATTTTGCCTAAAAATACTGTCTATTGTATATATTTTCTTTAATACTGATTTATTAGTTTGTTTATAGTTTCCAAATGTGTTTTCACCATTGTTTGTTATATATTGATTTCCATTGTATTGTTTTATAGCGTATATGCTGTTATTATTATTAGTATTACTTCTTGCTAATAAATTTTCAATTAATTTATTTTTTATATTATCAAGAAAAATATATAGTTCTGTTTTTTTTGATTCACTAATATTACTTTTGCTTATAGTATTTGCTATACTTTCTTTTGAATTGTAAATATTTTCGCTAGTATAATTTTTTTGTAGTTTTAATAATTTTTCAAGTTCAGCAATATTATAAGTATTAATATCCAAATTAATATTGCTCATTGATTATAAATTTATAATAATATAATAAATTATTGTTAATACATTAATTTGTTAATACATAAAAAATTGAAATATTAAAATATAAAAAAAATTAATAATTAAGTGTCTAATAAATGAATACGCAAATAGAAGATTTTATTGCTACTAAGAATAATAGCGGTGCTGACAACTATAACAATGTTGATGTTTCTCTATGGAATGTAGATGGTTGTAAAAAAATACTTAGTAATTTATTATTGTGGATTAGTAATAATGATGAGCTAGTAAATAATCCAGATAATAATGAATTATATAAAAAATTTGAAATAGAATTTAATAAGCAAGTTCGTATTTCTAAAATAACAGGTATTAGAAAATCTATTTTATTAAATGTGTTAAACAATGTTTTTAATAGTTCTGAGTTTAATGATGATTTATGTATTTATTTGCCAGTTTTAAAACTGCTTTTGCGTAAAAAACCTATGCGGAATATTTCTGGTATTACTAGTATTACTGTTATAACTGCTCCATTTCCAGATGGACAAAAATTTAGTTGTAAGCATAATTGTTATTATTGTCCTAATGAACCAGCACACGAGGGCAATAATTGGCAAGCACAACCACGTAGTTATTTATATTATGAACCTGCCGTTTTACGAGCAAATCAACATAAATTTCAAGCAATTGGTCAAATGTTAAGTCGTTTGGATACATATTTTAATAATGGACATGTTATTGATAAGTTGGAGATTATTATTGAAGGCGGAACATATACTGAATATCCTGTTACTTATTTACAGCGCTTTCATCGCGATTTATTTTATAGCGCTAATATTTATTTTGATTTACGTAAAGCATATGCTAATTATGACAATTGCTTAAATAATAAGTTGGATTTAGAAGATTTAAAAAATATTCGTAGTCCATTAACTATTGAAGAAGAAATCAAAATAAATAAAACTGCTAAAGTTCATATTATTGGTATATGTATTGAAACACGTCCAGATGCATTAGATGATGACTGGTTAATGCGTTTTAGACAATGGGGTGTCACACGAGTTCAACTTGGTGCCCAACATGTTGATAATGCTATTTTAAAGAAAATTAATCGTGGTCATAGTGTAGAGCAATTATTGTGGGCTATGCGCTATTTAAAAGATAATTGTTTTAAAATAGATATTCATATTATGCCTGATTTACCAGGTTCTAGTGTCGCTATTGATAAAGCAATGTTTGATTATGTATATTCAGTTGTTTGTCCAGACCAAATGAAAGTTTATCCATGCCAAACAGTTCCTTGGACGGTAATTAAAAAATGGCACACTGAAGGAAAATATGTTCCGTATTTTGACATTGACCCAAAATTATTAATTGATGTTGTGCGTTATTCTATGGAAACTTGTCCAAATTGGATTCGCCTACCTCGAGTTATTCGCGATATTCCATGTTCAGTTTATGTTGAAGGCGGAAACAATATTGGAAATATGCGACAAATAATTGATAATATGTTGCAAGGAGAAGGTGTATATTCTAATGATATACGTGCTCGTGAAATTGGGCGTCATACTAAATATTATAATAAGATGGCTAATTATAATAGTTATTATTATAGAGGAAATGATGGGGACGATTATTTTATTGCTTATGAAAGTTATGATTGCAAAGCGTTGTTTGGTTTTATTAGATTACGAATTGTAGATTGTAATAAAAATATGACTATTTTTAGTATTCTTAAGAATCGTGGACTTATTCGGGAATTACATGTATATGGTGATACTATTGCTGTAAAAAGCTTTGCTAAAAATGGTTGCCAACATACTGGAATTGGTAAAGGATTGTTAAAACATGCTGAACGTAAAACTATGGAAAATGGACTTTATGGAATTGTGGTAATTAGCGGGGAAGGTGTAAAAGAATATTATGAAAAAAGAGGTTATAGAGAAGTTGATACATTTATGGTAAAAGATTTTTGGTTTTTACAAGTTTGGTTTTATTATTTAACAGCCAAAATAATTTATTATTGCGGTTTGTATAATTAAGATTGTATATTTAAGATTGTATATTACCATTTTGGTCTTGTTGCTTGTCTTGGTGTTGGTGGTGGCGGATTAGGATGTCTAGTTGCTGTGTCTTGGTCTTGGTACTGCATTAGGATGTCTAGTTGCTGTTTCATTTTTTTTTTATCATCTTCATCTAAAAGCATAATGGCCATTGCTGAATAATTATGTAAATCAATTAAAGTATCTCTTAGTGATTCGGTGTCTACTAAACTTACAGATGTTGTTGAAATAGATTGAAGGCGTGCGATTTTGTCTCCCATTCGAACTAATACGCCAACAACACCATATTTTGCAAATGCGTCTCCGTAGTCTTGATTTTTTCTTTTGAATAATTCTAAACCTTCATTTTGGATTGACTGCATTTGCGAAACTCTTGAGTTAGTGGTTTCTTCTAATTCAAGGTTAAACTTGAAATTGTTAGTTGAATCCATTATGTATTATAATTTATAAATTATTTTTATATAATAAAAATATATCAATTTTTTATTATATTTTTATTATATTTTATTTTATTTTACTTTATTTTATTTTATTTTATTTTCCTTTATTTTCCTCCACAACTTTGGCAAGATTTATTTCCTGTAATTAATAAAGGCATCATATTTCTATTTAATGTTGAACCTAGTCTAAATAAAGACTGTGTTTGTTGTATTTGTTGTGCTTGTTGTATTTGTTGTATTTGGTTGCTTACTAATTGACTTTGCGTTGTTAAATTCATTCTTAATAGTGGCATATTAGTCTTAATAATATTATTTAATATTTTATTTTAATATAATATTTATTTGCTTTTATTTTAATTGCTTTTATTTTAATTGCTTTTATTTTAACATTTAGAAGTACAATTACTATTTTGAGTTGTTAGTGAATAATATTTTGTTTTATTTCCACTAAGTGGTAATGGTTGAATTGTCCGTATTTCTTGTGTTTTTAATGTTCCTGATTTTTTTTTTGCTAAATATCTTGAATATGAATTATGTTTAATATCTATACCCTTATTTTCTTCGTGAGATGTGACAATATTTCTAGATGTTTGTCCATGTGCTTGTGTTCTATCACTAGCATTATGCCATGGTTTTTTAGTAGCACTATTATTTATATCTTGTGATACATTTAATGAACTTATTACTTGTGTATAATTTGAAGATGAACTATGTAATTGGTTTTGTATTTCTTTTTGAATTTGAATTGTATTATGAGAACTTGATGCGTCTATTGGACAAACAACAGGTTTTTTATATTTAAAATTAGAATTAGTATTCATAAAAGGAGTATCACAATTTGAAACTTGTGAAAAAGGATGTATTAAAAAGGACGCTTTTGAATTTAAGTATATTTTATTTTGTACTGTATCACTTATATCGCAAGTAAGTATATGATTATTATATACAAAAGACTTGCTGCGTATATCTGTTTTTAATTTTGTATTGTAATTATAAAATGTGGTATCTAGAATAGGCATATTAATATAAATTAATATTATATTTTATATAATATTTGTTCTTTTTGCTCTTTTTCTTCTTTTACTTTATACTTGATAAAATTGAAATATTATTTTTTTTCATAATAGTATTATAAAAGTTATTAATGAAAAATGACTACTAGTCAGATAAATGAGAACAAATTTATATGTGCTTATTGTAATAAAACTTATGTTCGTAAATCATCTTATAATACTCATTTAGTAAAATGTAAGTTGTGTAGATTTGCTAGTGATTGTGGAAATAATAAATCTGTAAATAACATTAACTTTACTAATAGTAGTTCTGAACATGTTAACACGGAGTCTCTTGCTAATGACTCTGTTAATAGTGGGTCTGCTAATAATGCTAATAGTAGTGCTATTAATTTTGACTTGCTAAAAAAGGATTTAAATATACATAATTTATTTGCTATGGTAATAATGCTATATAATAAATATGAAAAGTTGGAAAGCGAATATACTGAATTAAAAAAATATGTTGCTATTACTAAAAATAAGATTAATATATTAGATTATTTAAATGAAAACTTTAAGCATGATTATATGGATAATGGAGGAACCAATATTACAAAATTTATGGATGAATTAGTAATCGGTGAGGACGAATTGCAGAAAATATTTAAATATGATTATGTTGATGGAATTTTTAATATTATTTGTGATTATATAAATAAATTAAATGTTAAGGGGTCATTGGTGCCCATTAAATGTTTTAATACTAAGGAAAATGTTTTATATATATTTGATGGAGAGTCATGGTTAATTATGGATGATGTTTATTTGCGAAAGTTTATAAAATCTTTTGATAAGAAAATTTTGACGAAATTTGTAGAATGGAAAAAGATTGCTGAAAAAACTATTGATACAGAGATTTTTGGAGAGATTTATATTCAAAATATGAAAAAAGTAATTGGTGGTAATTATGAAAAGAAGAATCCTGCATTTATGATTAAAAATCGGTT
>Ga0209355_1001733_pt1 | contig 12319 bp, 8 predicted proteins | sample LauGreSBDMM110SN_3_FD_187563 | JGI IMG/M metagenome (GOLD analysis project Ga0209355, IMG submission 187563) | Freshwater lake microbial communities from Lake Michigan, USA - Sp13.BD.MM110.SN (SPAdes) (version 2) | ecosystem: Environmental > Aquatic > Freshwater > Lake | place: Lake Michigan, USA...
TCAGCCGTTATTCCCTCATAAGCGATGGGCGGCGCTTCATTCACATTTGGAAACATACCAAGCGGACTTGTATTAATAATAAGTGTATGCGCTTCAATAATTGATTTATTTAATTGCTCATAACTTAGATTCGCTTTCATTTCAGTATTCGCTTCAAGAGTATTTTCTTCAAGTGTATTCGCTTCAAGGGTATTCGCCTTTCTTGAAATAATTTGATACTGAATATTTAATTTTTGAAGTACCCACTGCACTGCTGCTGCAGCACCACCTGTACCTAGTATAAGTGCATGGGTATGATGGGGTTTTAAAAAGGGCAATAAAGATTTTTCAAAACCGATGACATCGGTATTATACCCGTATAATTCATTATTGGATTTTCGAATACAATTGCAAGCTTTTATAGCTTGCACCACAGGGCTACTATGTTGTAAAAAGGCAATCACTTCTTTTTTGTAAGGAATAGTTACATTCAAGCCTTCTAAATTAGGATGCTCGGTCCATAAAGCAGCAAAAGACTGAATAGAAGTAATGGGGAAATTATCATACTGCGCATGGACAATATTTTCCTTCAGGAACTTTTCAGTAAAAAATTTCTGTGAAAAAGAATGAGATAAGGGATACCCAATTAATCCAAACTGGCGCAAAATTATTTATTTAAGTATAAATCAAAAGTATCTCCACGAAGTCCAATTCGCATTGTTTCTAAAGGAATAACTTCACTCGGCGCAATATTGCCTAGGTTCACATTGCAGCCCACTAATTCTAAGAAATAAAGTTGTTGCGCTTTTTGTGGCGCTTCCCATAATATTTTTTCAGCTGGAATTTTAGTAAGAATTTCTTGCACTAATCCTTCACGTACTTCCCCACTACCTCTGTATATACCTACATTACCTGCTTCTCTCGCTTCAGCAATTACATAGGTAGAACCTGCTTTTAATTCAGCAGTCATTAATTCAATCCACTGATAAGGAGGAATAATATGTGCAGCATCCTTACTGCCTACTTCACTAAGTACAGTAGCAAATTTTGAAATTTTTTCTATATAACCACATTTTTCTGAATGAGGAATATTAATAGAGCCATCACTAACTTCAATTAAGTCGATTTTGTAATCCTTGCACATAGCAATATAATCATCGAACTGATTTCTAATTACAAAGGCTTCAAATAAAGTACCGCCAAAATAAACAGGGATACCCGCCGCTTGATACAATTCTATTTTTTTTCTCAGATTCGGTGTTACAAAAGAAGTACCAAAACCTAATTTGATCATGTCGGTATGCGGCCCTGCTACACTTAGAAAATTTTCTGCTTCTCCATAACTCAATCCTTTATCCATGACCATGGTAAGTCCACTTTTTCTTGGCTTAGCTGTTCTTTCAGGAATTTGAGTAAGATTAAAATTCATTTTTGTATTTTTTCATTTATAATTAGCGCAAAGATAACTTAAATTGATTAAGATTTTTTTGCCTTCTTAAATTGTCCAATTAATTCTGCCACTTTTGGATCATGTACAATTTCAGGATAAAATTTGGTGAATTTTTTTAATAGTTTAGACGATTTCGATAGCGCCATTTCTAATTGTAATAAACCTTCTGCCGTTTTACCCATCATAAATAAGATGGCACTGCGATAAAAAATAAAAATTACTTTTCCTTGCGTAGACATATAGGCTAGTTCGGTTTGCTCCAAGGCGCTATCCAGCTGCTCATTGGCCACTAAACATTTAATTAAATACTCCCAACCTGCAATTTGCTTAGGTTTATTTTTTACCACCGTTCCAAAAAATTGAGCCGCTTCTTTAAACTGCAAAAGATGCATATAACACTCCCCCATTAAAATATAGTACTCATTAATATGCTTATGTATTCTTAATGCATGCTCTAATTGTTTAATGGCTAATTCCCACTGCTCTTCTTGCATATAAGTGCCTGCAATTTTTTGGTAAAGTCTACTATCGTCTGGGTTTAAGTGCACTGCTTTTTTATAATGAAATCTTGCTTGTGCAAAATTTTTCATTCTATGATAACAGTGTCCAATGGCTTCGTAAATAACATCCTCAGGCCTGGACAACTCTAATACTTTTTCTAAGGCCTCGATGGCTTCTCTATATTTTCGTATGCGTAAAAAGGCATCGCCCATATTGCGATAAGCATAATCAAATTTTTCATCAATGACTATCGCATACTGATAAGCGTCAATGGCTTTCTCATGTAATTTAATACCTTGATAAGCGGCAGCTAGATTAAACCAAGCCAATGCATTATAAGGTTGTTCATCAATGATTCGTTGATGCAAACGAATACTTTCTTCATTTCTTCCAGTGAAATCTGTCCAGAAACAAATTTTATACAAGGCTTCTTCATTGGTAGGATCTTCTTCCAATATCAACTTCAAACAATCAAATACTTTATCAAATGCTTCATGATCGTCGTAGACATCGGCTAGTTCAAATAATACTTCGGTACGATCTGGTCCTTCAAATAAATGCAAGGCTTCTTGTAATAAGACAATGGCTTTTTCGGGCTTATCTAATGCTAAGTAGGCATCCGTTTTTAAGATGAATAAATTCATATCCTTATGATCATATAAGGCAGCCGTATCTAATAATTGTAAAGCCTCTTTGTATTTTCTAGTAGCCAATAATAAATCGGCCTTCTTAATCATGAGTAAAGCAGAAGAAGGATATTGATCTAGGGCAATATTGGCCGCTTCAATAGCTTCCAATATTTCATCCTTTTCGTCAAGGTGCTCGATGATTCTTTCAAAATCATCTTCTTCAATATAGGAGTTGGTACGACCTAGTTTTAGGTTCTGGTACCTTTGCATTAATTCATGAATATCTCCGCCCTCCTCGTCACGATGGTTATCGAACATGGCTTTTAATTGTGGGTTAGGTATAAAGTATTGATTATCAATAATTTAGAAATTAAACCTTGAGTATCAATGCCTTAGATAAATATACAATTAAGGGCTTAATTATCAATAATTTGTTCTTCACATATCCCCTATAAATAGGTTAAAAAAAAATTTGTGGCTGAAATTATAAAATTCTTACCTTTGAAACAATCATGCGTACTATAAAAAACATATTAATAATCATTTGTTTAACGACTGTCTTATTCATCTCTGAGAGCAGTTACGCTTCTACTATTGTAAATGGTAGCACCGATGCTAAAAAAATGGTGGAGAAATATACATTGAAGAACATTGGAAGTCTTACACACAAGACTGCAACTTTTTATACTTTAAAATCTAGTTTACAATTTAAAGGTATTACCTCTTTTAACATGAATGGTTCTGTGAATAATAGCAACTATCTAAAATACAATAAGGGTAATATTTCTTACGTCATTCCTTATCGTCACAAAGTGATTTTGTCTAAATTCAAAACACCTACTGCAGTTCAGCCTTAATGTTGAATGGCAGATTTTCCAAAAAGTATTCTACTTTTCGTCTATTGCTTGATACAATTCATTATTAATTGTAAATAAGCTTAATGACAAGGGACTTAAATCCAATTTAGTGGCTTGATATTTAATACGTATACCCTTTGCGCCCGTAATAGTATAAGACAAAACCAAGCCAGGTATATTTTTAAATCCTAACTCAAATTGATTCACTGTTAAGTTTAACTCATCGGTGTACAAAATATCATAAATAGATCCATCGCTCCACTTTAACTGCAATGCTTTACAGCGGTATCCTAAAATATGGGTAGTAGAATCAGTGGCTATGGCTTCTTGTGCAAGCAAACTAATTTTTGAGACAGGAGGGTATTTGATAGTTTGTAAAAAATGGCTTTGCCCAATGTCCTTGGTTATTGTTGCCTTATCTAATTGTGTATTGAATAAAAATGTTTGTACTAACTGCGCTGTCGTTAAAGTAGTCTTGCATTGATTGCCTTTTACCCAAACTTCTTTCGTACCAATAGAAGCCATCGAACCATTTGCTTTTTGTTCAGTAATTTGAAACTGAAGGGCACACTCTCCCACTAGCTTGTTTTGAGCCTGCGCTGCAGCCGTGAAAAAGAAGAGGCTTATAATTAGGGGGGTAATTTTAAACTTCAGGGGTTTTGGGGGGGGATTGTTAGTTTATTTTTTTGTCTTGTCCTTTAATGCTTGCACTTTTTTCTGAGTCTCCATTAATTGCTCATACTTGCTTTGCCAATTACTTTTCTTTTTAGGTGTCTTGCGTTTCACTTCAATACCTGCTAAAATTTTATCATGATCGATAATGACTTTTTGAATCACTAACTGCATAAGTAAGGTAATCACATTAGAAACAGTGTAGTACCAAGTTAAAGCGGAAGGCAATCCATTGAAAATAAATAATAAAACGAATGGGAAAATATAAGGCATGTACTTTAAAGCAGGATTGTCCTGCGTAGGCGTCATGGCCATATTATAAATTGACATTAAAAAGCTTGTCACTACCGCTAGTAAGGTAAACAAACTAATATGGTTACCAAAACTAGGTATGGTAAAGGGAAGTGTCGCAATAGAATCATAGCTAGATAAATCCTGGCTCCATAAAAACGATTGTCCTCTTAATGTAATATTAGAATTAAAGAAGCTATACAAAGCAAAGAAGATAGGAATTTGCAGTAAGGCGGGAATACAACCGCCTAAAGGGTTTACGCCTGCTTCTCTAAACAATTTCATTTGCTCCATGGCAAAGCCTTGTTGATCGTCGCCTAATTTTTTCTTAATCTCATCTAATTCAGGCTTCAATACTTTCATCTTAGCACTACTCAAATAACTTGAATAAGTAAGTGGAGAGGTGACTAATCTAATAAATACAGTTAACCATAAAACCACCCATCCAAAATTGTTGACAAAGCCTGCAATAAAGTCAAATACAGGCATTAAAATATATTTATTAATAGGGCGTACAAAAGAATATAAGTCCCTTCCTAAGTTTACAATTTTTTCCATTTCAGGTGCCTGTGCCTTAAGTATAGCAAAATCATTAGGACCATAAAATAAAGATAAAGCGACAGTTGCATTTGTGCCCGCTACCTTAGTTTGCAATTGAGATTTTAATGTAGCAAGTCCATTACTGCTATCTATTTTGCGTTCCCAATTTACATTTCCTGAAGCAAAGCCTTCTTTAGACATTAAAGTAGTGGTGAAAAATTGTTGCACCAAACCCACCCATTGTACTGGTTTTTCAAATGCTTTGGATGTATTACTTGAAATATAATCAAATTCGCCTCCTTCTGAAAAACAGATATTAGACATTTGACGCTCATATACCGATGTGCGTTCTTGCTGATAAGCATTTACATCCCAAACTAAATTCAACTTTTGATTGGTTAATAATTGATCGGTGCCTTCTAGTTGAATATTCCAATCAATATTATACTTATTGGCTTCTAATGTAAACTGATGACGAATAGTTTTACCGGCTGCTGTGGTATAGGCATACTCAATTTTTTTTGCACCCTTTTCACCAGTGGTGATAGTCTTTGTAGGAAATAAAATTTGATTTACTTGAAGTGTTTTATTATCTCCAATATTGATAGGATAATTTAAAGCACTACTATCTCCCAATTTGACTAATTCCTTTTTATAGTTCGTATATTTTTTAAGTGTCACTTCTGCAACTTGACCCCCTTTGTTACTAAACTTCACTTTCACCACTTCATTCTCTAAATAAGTAAATTCTTGTTTTACAGTATCTATATTATTTACAATTACCCCAGCAGCGGCATCTAATTTTAGTGGATTTTGTAAAGCAGCTGCTTTATCGGCAGTGGCTTTTACCATCGCAACAGAATCATCAAAATGCTTTTTATAAGAAGCTAAGTCCGTTTGTTGTTTGTTGGTGTACCAGAAGTACAAAAAAAACAAAGCAGCCAATAATACAAAACCAATGATTGTATTTTTATCAGTATTCATATGCGAAATTTAATCGTAATTAACGAGGGCCAAAGGTATCGTTTTTTTACAAATTTCGGCTGTATTTACCCCCTACCTGGTAAAGGGTATTGGAAATTTCCCCTAAACTGCAATATTTGACCGCTTCCATTAAAACGGCAAATATATTGTCATTTTGAAGGGCTGCTTTTTGGAGCTTTTTTAGATAAGGAGCACTTAAGGACTGGTTCCTTTTTTGGAAGCTAGCTAGGTTTTTAATTTGTCCATTTTGTTCTATGGAGGAGGATCTAAAGATGGCTTGTTGGTCGGCATTATTTTTTTGATGCGGTTGTACAAAACTATTCACCCCAATAATGGGTATTTCTCCCGTATGCTTTTTAGTTTCATAATGCAAACTTTCTTCCTGAATTTTTGTACGCTGATACATTCTTTCCATCGCACCCAAAACACCTCCTCTAATATTTATTCTTTCAAATTCTTGCATCACTGCTTCTTCCACTAAATCGGTTAATTCAGTAATCAAGAAACTTCCTTGCTGAAAATTCTCCACCTTGGTAGTACCCAATTCTTTATTAATAATTAATTGTATGGCTAAAGCGCGTCTTACACTTTCTTCAGTGGGTGTCGTAATGGCTTCGTCATAAGCATTGGTATGTAAACTATTGCATTGGTCGTAAATGGCATACAATGCTTGAAGCGTGGTTCTAATATCATTAAAGTCTATTTCTTGCGCATGCAAACTTCTTCCACTGGTTTGGATATGGTACTTTAATTTTTGAGAACGCTCATTGGCATGATATTTATGCTTCATGGTATTGGCCCAAATTCTTCTAGCCACCCTTCCAATGACAGCATATTCGGGATCCATTCCATTGCTAAAGAAAAAACTTAGGTTGGGTATGAAATCATCAATGGCTATACCTCTATTCATAAAATATTCTACATAAGTAAACCCATTAGCCAAAGTAAAGGCCAACTGCGTAATAGGATTGGCCCCTGCTTCTGCAATATGATAACCAGAAATAGATATACTATAAAAATGTTTGACTTTATTTTCAGCAAAATAGGCTTGCACATCGCCCATCATTTTTAATGCAAAATCGGTAGAAAAAATACAAGTGTTTTGTGCTTGGTCTTCTTTTAAAATATCTGCTTGCAATGTACCCCTCACTTGAGAAAGCACTTCTTGTTTAATTTTCTTATACACCGCAGGCTCCAATACCTGGTCGCCGGAAACACCTAATAATTGAAGACCTAGTCCATTATGCCAGTCTTTGAAGTTTAATGATTTGTTTACATTAAAATATTCAGGTGGGGTGGCTCCTTTAAATAAAAGCTTCATTTTTTTATGAACAGCTGGCCATAATTTGTTTGCCGTAATATATTTTTCACAAGCCTGGTCTATGGCTGTATTAAAAAACTGTGCCATAAGAATAGGCGCTGGGCCGTTAATAGTCATACTTACAGAAGTACTTGGGCTATTTAAATCAATGCCACTATATAATTTTTTAGCATCGTCAATATTTGCCACGTTTACGCCTGCATTACCAATTTTACCATATACGTCTAATCTTTTTTCTGGATCATGTCCATATAAAGTAACACTATCAAAAGCTGTGGAAAGACGAATGGCATTTTGTCCCTTACTTAAAAAATGAAATCTTGCATTGGTTCTTTCTGGACAACCTTCGCCAGCAAACATTCTAGTAGGATCTTCATTGCCTTGTTTAAACTTAAAAACACCTGCCGTATAAGGAAAATAGCCAGGTAGGTTTTCTTTCAAATGCCAATGCGCAATATCTCCCCAGTCTTTAAAACCAGGTAATTGAATTTTTTGAATAATGGTTCCTGATGGCGTTTCGAAACTTAGTGCTTGTTTTAGTTTTTTTCCTTTTTGATCTATTTCTAAAAAAGGCTTTTTATAAGCCGCCGCTTTTGAAGGCCAATCCAGTATTAACTGCTTTACTTCCTTGTCAATACTTTGTTCAATGAGTTGATTGGCTTTCAGCATCTTTTTATCATCTTTTAATGTAGCGTCTTTTAATACTTCTTGAAAGCAGTACCATTTGGAAACGATATTTTTTTGTTCCTCAATCCATTGATTATTTTTTTGAATGGTAGTTACAATCTCTCCTAAATACTGAGTTCTTTTATTGGGAATAGTGGGCGCTGTTATTTCATTTTCATTATACTTAGGCTCCCATGGAAGCAGGTTCCATTTTATTGTATGCGTTTGATAAACAATTACTGCAAGTGAATTGTACATGGCTTGCATACCAGGGTCACTGAAATGTGAGGCAATGGTTCCAAAAACAGGAAGCGTATTTTTTTGATCTTCCCATATGTGATGAGAACGGCGATATTGTTTACGCACATCTCTGACTGCATCTAAACCTCCTGCTCTATCAAATTTATTAATGGCAATTAATTTTGCAAAATCAATCATGTTAATTTTTTCCAATTGAGTAGGCGCCCCAAATTCAGGCGTCATCACATAAATGGGAATACTTACATAATCCACAATACTGGCATCATTTTGACCTACACCTGCCGTTTCAATAATAATAGCATCATAGCCTGCCTCTATTAATAGTTCAATAATGGCATCCATTGAATGGGCAATGGTATTTTTATCAGACCTAGTTGCCAAAGAGCGCATAAAAACATTTGGATGATCAATGGCATTCATACGAATACGATCGCCTAATAATGCACCTCCTGTTTTTCTTTTACTGGGGTCTACAGAAATTATTGCAATGGTTTTACTAGGGTTGGCCAATAAAAAATACTGAATGAGCCTATCACAGAGGGTAGACTTTCCGGCCCCTCCGGTTCCAGTGAGCCCAATGATGGGAATATTTTTCTTCTTTTTTGTAGCACTATTTTTTGTAGTACTATTTTTGGAAGTATTTTTCGAGGTATTATTTTGCAAAAGGGTAATAGCTCTACTTATTTGTCGAGGATCAATTTTTTTAGCAAAAGATAATTTAGGTAATTTTTTTTGAGAAAAATCTTTCAATGTATAATCACATAGTTGAATCACTTGTTCAATCATGCCATCAATACCTAATTTCAATCCATCTTCAGGTAAATATATTTTGGAGATGCCTATCTTTTCTAAGTAAGCTGCTTCTTTAGGTAAAATAGTGCCGCCACCACCTCCCACAATTTTAATATGCCCATAGCCAGCCTCATTTAATAATTTTCTAACGTAAGTGAAAAATTCAATATGCCCACCCTGATAAGAAGTAATGGCAATACCTTGTACATCTTCTTCAATAGCAGCTGCTGCAATTTCTTGTGCGGAACGATTATGTCCAAAATGAATAATTTCTGCACCTTTTTCTTGGAGTACACGACGCATAATATTAATGGAGGCATCATGTCCATCGAATAAACTAGTGGAAGTAAGGATACGTATATTATTCATACTATAAAGCTAACAAATGTTAGCAACATGACAAACTAAAACAAATTAAAAACCTACAAAACAAACTATGCTTTTTTAGTAGCATGCAGTTTGGCAGCTGCAATAAAATGTACGAATAATGGCGCTGGATGTTCTACCGTACTTTTTAATTCTGGATGATATTGAACCCCAATAAAGAAAGGATGATTAGGCAATTCTATAATTTCTACAAGACCTAATTCTGGGTTCACCCCACTAGTTACCATTCCATTTTCTTGGAATAATTTCAAGAAGGTATTATTAAATTCATAACGGTGTCTATGTCTTTCATTAATATTGGTACTGCCATAAATTTTATAAGCTAGTGTATCTTTCGCAATGGTACAAGGGTAAGAACCTAAACGCATAGTACCCCCTTTTATGGTAATTCTTTTTTGATCATCCATCATATCAATAACAGGATGTTCGGTATTCGCATCCATTTCAACAGAGTGCGCTGCTTTTAAATGTAAAACATTACGGGCAAATTCAATGACGGCCATTTGCATTCCTAAACAAATGCCGAAGAAAGGCAAATTATTTTTTCTTGCATAATTAACTGCAATAATTTTTCCTTCAATACCTCTATTACCAAAACCTGGTGCCACTAATAAACCATGCAGTCCTGCAAATTGTTCATTTACATTCTCATTCGTAATATTTTCACTATGCACATTCACCACATTTACTTTCACTTCATTCATCGCACCTGCATGTATAAAACTTTCTAGTATTGACTTATAAGCATCTTGTAGTTCAATATACTTTCCAATAAGTCCAATATTTACAGTACTTTTTGGATGTTTTAATTTATCTAAAAACAAATTCCACTTTTTTAAATCGGGCTCTTTGTAATTTTTAATATTTAATTTCTTAAGTACAATTAAGTCCAATTGTTCTTTTTGCATTAGTAAAGGCACTTCATAAATAGTACTAGCATCTAAAGATTCTATTACATTACCAGCTTTTACATTACAGAATAAAGCAATTTTATTTTTGATATCATCATTCAAGGGATGTTCTGTTCTACAAACAATCACATCGGGATGTACCCCTGTTTCACTTAACATTCTTACACTATGTTGAGTAGGCTTTGTTTTTAATTCTTTTGCTGCACTTAAATAAGGAATTAAAGTTAAATGCACAACCATCACATCTTCTTCAGGTAATTCCCATTGAATTTGACGAACGGTTTCAATAAAGGGGGTACTCTCAATATCACCCACTGTTCCACCAATTTCAGTAATGACAATATCAAACTTACCATCCTGGCCCAACAATAACATACGACGCTTAATTTCATCGGTAATATGCGGTACGACTTGTACTGTTTTACCTAAAAATTCACCGGCTCTTTCTTTATTAATAACGGTTTGATAAATTCTTCCCGTAGTTACATTGTTTGCTTGTGAAGTAGGCGTGCTTAAAAAACGCTCATAGTGTCCTAAATCTAAATCGGTTTCTGCTCCATCTTCTGTTACATAACACTCTCCATGCTCATAGGGGTTCAAAGTACCTGGGTCCACATTAATATAGGGATCAAATTTTTGTATGGTAGTCGTAAAACCTCTGGCTTGCAATAATTTTGCCAAAGAAGCGGCAATAATGCCCTTGCCTAAACTACTCGTTACTCCTCCCGTTACAAATACATACTTTGCCATACTATTATTAGTTCATTTTTTGAAAATAGGATTTACCCAATAGGAATATTCTATTGTGTAGAAACCAATATCAAAATGGTTAATTTACTTTTTTGGACCTATCTTTATTTGGAAAAATTCTTAGAGGTCGTACAAAACTACGCCAAAAAAGGGGGGCAACAAAATCATAGCTAAGGCTCAACAATAAATGTTTATAACTGTTATATAAAAGTGAACATCTTCAATTAAAATAAATAAAAATCAATGAAAAAAGCCATTTATGTCCTTTTTAGTGTCCTTTTGACAGCTAGTTTAATTAGCTGGAATTGGACAAAAACGCAACACCCTACTGTAGAAAAAGCGGAAGTAATTGAGTGTTTGAATATGGAAACGCAGCAGGCTTATAAACTAGAGGCTGGCAGACCCGCTTTTGCAGCTATGCATCCCTCACCAATGTTAGTGAATCCAGAAAACCTACTTGGGAAAATGATGTCTTTTGATGCTGCCGATGGTAAGCAGGCCAATGCTTATTTTATTGCTGCTAAAAAGAAATCCAATAAATATTTAATTGTGATTCAAGAATGGTGGGGTTTAAATGACAATGTGAAAATGGAATCAGATAAATATTATACTGACTTAGGAGACGTGAATGTAATTGCTGTAGATATGTATGATGGTAAAGTAGCTGCTACACCAGATAGTGCTATGAAATTAATGCGCGGTGCAGATATGGGAAGAATGACTGCCATTATGCAAGGTGCTATTAAATACGCAGGTAGTAAAGCATCTATATATAGTGTGGGTTGGTGCTTTGGCGGCATGTGGAGTTTACAAACTGCCATACTTGCTGGACCACAAGCAAAAGGCTCAGTAATGTATTATGGTAGACCAGAAACCAATATGGAAAAATTAAAATCTATTCAGTGTGATATCATTGGATTTTTTGGCAACTTAGATCAAAGCCCTTCTCCAACAATGGTCAACAATTTTGAAAAAAGTATGAAAGAAGCTGGTAAGAATTTAGCAGTGAATAGATATGAGGCAGGTCATGGTTTTGCGAATCCAAGTAATCCTAGTTATAATGCTGCTGCCAAAGAAGATGCATATGCAAAAGCCATTGCATTTTTAAAAGCACACTAAATAATCGTAAGTAAACTAAATAGATTTTCAACGCCTCCCTGGCAGGAAGCCAAAGTGCGGCTTTTGAAAACTATTTAGTTTGCTTTATTAATTTATCTTCCCAATAAAAAAAGTAACGCCTCCCTGGCAAGCATTTGAATTAACCACTATTTCTCGACTCGCTCTGCGCAATGCTCGAAAGCTCGTCTCGAAATAGATTAATTCAAATG
>Ga0209355_1001741_pt1 | contig 12294 bp, 10 predicted proteins | sample LauGreSBDMM110SN_3_FD_187563 | JGI IMG/M metagenome (GOLD analysis project Ga0209355, IMG submission 187563) | Freshwater lake microbial communities from Lake Michigan, USA - Sp13.BD.MM110.SN (SPAdes) (version 2) | ecosystem: Environmental > Aquatic > Freshwater > Lake | place: Lake Michigan...
AACGCCCAGCACCGCCAGCGCATTCCCGACCTGCCGCTCGCCGGTCGGATCAGACGGCTTGTTGCGCACGCGAAGCGCGCCGGTGGCGTTATCACGCACGATCATGGCCGACGACCCACCGCCATCGAGATTGATCGCGCGCTGGGCGCCGAGTGACTGCAACAGCTCGGCCGTCTGCCGCAGGGTCATGCCCACGCTGTAGCCGGGCTGGCGTCCGTCGATGACGGCCAGCAACAATCGCTGCGATGTGCCGACGCGCGCGATGCCGGCCGCCGTGCGGGGATTGAGCCCCTGAAAGCCGGCGTTGCCCTCTTTGTCGACGTCGGCGCCGACCACACTGTCAATGAGCAGCACACCGCGCCCGCCCACTGTTTCGCGGGGCCAGTAGGGCGTAAGGCGGCGCTGCACCGTGACGGTATCACCGGCCAGCACGCGCGCGCGCTGCGCTGGCGGCACGATCAGCAGCAACGTATCGCCGAACACCAGCGTGTCGCCCGAGCGCGCCGTGCGCGCGATGTATCGGCCCGTGCTGGTATCCTGTCGCACGGGCACGACGGGCTCGAGACGCATGGCGCGGGTGCGCACGAGCGTGTCGAGTGGCACGCCCCAGCGCGCGTCGACCAATCCGGCGCGATTGGCCGCCGGGCGATTCCAGTTCAGGACGTCGACGGTGCCGTGGGCCGAGGTAACGGCACCGGACACCCGGACCGAGTCGATGAACAGGCCGCGCGGCGCGTCATACCCCAGCAGCACGTTCGGGCCCGGGCCGGCAATCACGGTGCCACGCTCAATGTGCGCGTTGGTGGGCACGCCGGGCGGGGCGAACAAGAAGAAATCGGCGTTCACCGCCGCGATGGCGTGCGATGCGGCCGGCAGTCGCGACAGCAGCACACTGGTGGTGTTCCGCCCCACGGCGGTGGGCTCGCCCTTCACGGCCTGCACCGTGGCACACGCGGACATGTTCACGTCGAGCACCCAGGCACGCCACGGGGCTTTCACGTTCACCAGGCGATGCAGGCGTACCGCGCTGGAGAGCACTTCGGTTTCGATGGTGTCGGCGACCGCGGGTGACACCACAAACGGAAAGCGCGGCGCCCGGCTCGGCACGAGCGTGCGGCAGGCCGCGAGGAATGGCACGACGGCGAGCAGCGGCCAGGCGAGGGATCGAATGCGCATCGGTGAAATATGCGTCCCGATCGCCTCGTCTGCGCTGTTATCTTTGGGGGTATGTCACGCGAGTCGACCTGGCTGGCGCGCACGCACGCGCGCCTCGAGCACTGGGCCAACGCGGGATGGTCGAACAGCGTGGTGTTCGGATGGGGCCTGTTGCAGGGTTGCGTCTTTCCGGGCTTTGCCGACGTGTTCTTCCTTCCGCTGGCGCTGGCGCGTCCGGCACGCGCGTACCGCTACGCGCTGGTCGCCACGGCTGGCACGCTGGTCGGCAGCGTCGTGCTGTATGTCGCCGGGGCCCAAGCCTTGAGCTGGCTGGAGGGGCCGGTGTCCCGGTACTTCACCCTCACGCCGGCCATGATCGACGAGTATCGCGGTACGCTGGCGCGGTATGGCGGCTGGGCCATCTTCGCGAGCACGATGTCGCCGCTCTCGACCAAGCTCACCAGCATTGCCTCGGGCGCAGCGGGCGTGCCGTTTCTCCAGTTCTTCGTGGCGCTGGCGGCCGGGCGCCTCACGCGCACGCTGGTGTTCGCGTGGCTGGTGCGTCACGGTGGTGCCAGCGCCGTGGCCCGATTCACCAAGCATACGCCGGTCGCTGCCTCCCCATCGTCTCCCACGATGCCACCACGCGCTCATGAGTGAGTTGTCCGTGCCGCCACGTGAGGCTGATGTGACGAGTCCGCGCGCCCTATCCGCGGGCTTCGCGTTTCGCGCGTCGCACGACCGCGAAGGGGCACGGCTGGGCTGGTTCACGACGCCGCATGGGGTGGTGCAAACACCAGAGTTCATGCCCGTGGGCACGCGTGCCGCGGTGCGTGGCATCGACATGCGCGAAATGCGTGCGATGGGCACGCAGATGCTGCTCGCGAATGCATATCACCTGTATCTCAATCCCGGCGACCGCATGGTGCGGGCGTTGGGCGGACTCCACGCGTTTTCGCGCTTCAGCGGTCCGATGCTGACCGACTCCGGCGGCTATCAGGTGTTCTCGCTGGCGAAGTTCCGGCAGGTGCGGGAAGAAGGCGTGACGTTCAAGAGCATCGTGGATGGGTCGCGCCACAACTACACGCCCGAGCGCGTGATGCAGATCGAGCGCAATCTTGGCGCCGACGTCATCATGCAACTCGACGAATTAATCGAAGGTGGCGCCGAGCATGCGGCGTCGCGTGCGGCGATGGAGCGCAGTTTGCGGTGGCTCGAACGGTGTCGCATCGAGTTCGACCGTCTCGAGCGCGATGGGCGCGAGCCGGCCACGTCGTTCGCCGTGCCTGATGGAGCGCCCGCGATGTACGGCGGTGACGCCGAGCAAGAACGCGTGGCGCCACCGCAGGCGCTCTTTCCGATCATCCAGGGTGGCACCAGCGACGACCTGCGCACGGCGTCGATCAACGGCATTCTCCAGTCGGGCGACTGGGCGGGCATCGCCATGGGCGGGTTGTCGGTAGGCGAAGCCAAACCGCTCATGTACGCCACCTTCGATACCTGCGCGCCGCTGCTGCCCCGCGATAAGCCGCGCTACCTCATGGGCGTCGGATTCCCCGACGATCTTATCGAGGCCGTGCGGCGCGGCATGGACCTGTTCGACTGCGTGGCGCCCACCAAGATGGGGCGCCACGGCACCGTGTTCACCGAAGACGGCAAAGTGTCGATCCGCAAGAGCAGTCACCGCACCGACCGCCGGCCACTCACCGACAGCTGCCCCTGCCCGGCCTGCACCGACTACGATCGCGCGTATCTGCGGCATCTGCACGCCAACGAGGAACCGTTGGGGCAGCGCCTGCTCGCGCTGCACAACCTGACCTTTTTGTTGCAACTCATGGACCAGATCCGGTCGGCCATCAGGGAGGAGCGGTTTGCGTCGTGGTCGACCGCGTGGCTGGAGCGGTATCGGGCCAAGGGCGCGTAGCGGGTGGCTTCTTCACCGCGAAGGGCGCGACGCGTGAACGGCGCGCAGAACGAGGGGCGCATCAACAGCGCGAGGGCGGCCGACGTAACCGAGATGCCCCCGCGTTGTTCGCCGTTCACCCAGCACCCAGAACCGAGCACTCACATGCGCCTCGCCACCTTTCTCCTGTTCGCCGCCGCCGCGACCTCGCTGCCGGCCCAGTCTCCGGTCCGCACCGCCGACCCTGCGGTGCGCGGCGTGGCGCTCAGTGAGTTCCCGCGCTTCGTGAAGCTGAGCGACAAGGTCTATGGGTACGAAGAGATCCGACAGCCCGGCTTCACCACCGTCAGTCTGATCGTGATCGGACGCAACGGGGTGTTGGTGGCCGATGGGCAAGGCAGTGTGCAGGCCACGCAGACCATGCTCGACAAGATCAAAACGCTCTCGTCGCAACCGGTGAAGTGGTACGTGGTGGGCTCCGATCACGGTGACCACACGGCTGGCAACAGCGCGTTGCCCAAGGACATCCAATTCATCGTGCACGCCAACTCGCTGGCGCAGCTCAAGAAGGACTCGGCCGCGGCCGCGGCGGCCAATCGCCCGCCGGTCGTGATGCCGACAACCGCCATGACGAGCGACAACGAGACCATCGATCTGGGCGGTATCAGCGTGCGGGTGCGCTTCCTCGGACGCGCGCATACCGGCGGTGACCTCATGGTCGAAGTGCCGTCGGAGAAGCTGCTGTTTATGAGCGAGGCGTATCTCAACCGTGTGTTCCCGGCCATGCGTTCGGCCTACGGCGCCGAATGGGTGCGCACGATCGACAGCGCGCTCGCCCTCAAAAACGTGGACCGGTTCATTCCGGGACACGGTTTCATCGAAGCGGCGAAGGTGTCGCGCGAAGAACTGGTAACGTTTCGCGAATCACTGGTGGCGGTGATCGCCGAAGTGAAACGGCTAAAGACCGCTGGACTTACCGTCGATCAGGCGATCGCACAGGTCAACTGGGGCCCGTACGCGAAGTGGTTCCTGGCCGAACAGCAAAGCCCCATCGCTATCCGTCGCCTGTGGACAGAGCTCGACGGGGCCTCGAGGTAACCTCGCGTCGCTCAGGGAATCGCGACGCGGTCCTTCCGCAGCACACGACTTACCAGGCCGGCAAAACCGCCGGCCTGCAGCGCCGGCAGCGCCAGCGTGGCCACTAACACCGCCCAACCCGGCAGCGAGAAGTTGCGGCCGATCGTAGCGGCGAACTCCGTGAGGGCGACGCCGCGCTCGGCGGCGGCGAGCAACAACACCGCGGCCGCCAACGCGGCGGAGAACGCGGCGGCGCGAATCGCGCCCCCCTGCCGGAAGATCACGCCGGTGAGGACACCCGCCACGGCCGCGCCCCACACGCCGAGAAAACGCTGTGCCACGAATTGCAGCAGGAGCGCGCTGATCAGATTCATCCACATGGTCGGCGGCCCGTTCAACGAGTGAGAGTGAGCACAGCGCGCGTGTCCGACGCCGCCAGATCCTTGGCGCTGCGCGGCGTGCGCACGCTGTCCAGCTGTCCGTTGGCCCACATCGCGTAGCGATCGAGATAGCGCGAGCTCGCGGGATTGCCGCTTTGCCCGCCGGGGTACACCGCATGAATGCGCGGCGCCGTGTCCATCTCGACCACCATACGCCAGCTCGCGCCAAAATTCGCGCGCTTGGAACTGACCGACGGGTTGAGCGTGCCGCGTCCACCGTCAATCGGCATTTCCAACGCCGCGAAGCCGGCCAGTCGCAGCAGGTGATTCGGCTTCGCCGGCGCCACGCGTCCCCACGTCCACGGCGTTTTTGCCGGATCACCGTACTCTGTGACCAGCGTGTCGTATGCCGCGCGCAGGGCCTGTGCGAGAATCACGTTGCGATCTTCGCGCACATCACTCGTGCGTCGGTCATCCCACCAGGCGTTGGCCGAGTCGGCCAGTAGCTGCAGCAGCCGCGACTCGCTCGGCGTCACCACCCGCGTTTGGGATTTCGCGGGAATGAATTCGTCGTACAACCGGGCGGTGGTCTGCCCCACAGCGGTCTCGAACAGTCGCGCGCCGGTATTCGCGCGCGTGTACTGTCGGTCCCACGACGACAACAGGGCTTCGGCCGCCTTGAGCGATCGTGACGTATCACCGGCCGCGATGCGCGCCCGCGCTGCTGCCACCAGCGCAGGCACCAGAAGATCGGCGCGCACACTGCCAGGGTTGGTGTGGAAGCCGCGCATCTCGTCGACCGTGACCGTACTGTCGGCGCGCAGCAGGCGATTGATTTGCAGCGCGCGCCAGATCTCGAAGTTGGGATCGGGACCGAGGTACAGCGCGTCTTGCTGCGGATCGATCGGCTGCTGATTCGCCGAGGCGAGGTAGCCTTGCGCGGGATTCTTCCCCTGCGGGTAGCGCGCCACCGGCCAGTCACCGATCCAGTCGTTCTTGGTGAACCACCCTTCGCGCACCTCCGTGCCGCGACCGCTGTCCGTCCGCACCGGATAGCGTCCCGTGGAGCGAATCATGATCGTGCCCGACGTATCGGCGGTAATGAAGTTCTGCGCGGGCGCCTGATAGTAGCGCGCCATCGAATCGAGAAAGGCTGGCGCACTCGTGGCGTGGAACGCCGCGAAATAGCCCTCTAACTCCTTGCCCGACTCGAGCACGGTCCAGCGCATCGACAGCCACTCGCGTCCCTGACGCTGCATCGGCCCGCGATGCGTGTAGTAGATCGTATCGGTGTCGATAATGTGCCCGACCTTGTCGCGATACGTCTCGATGCGCGTGTCGGCGAACTTCGTCATTACGCCGTCGAGTTCATATGCCGTGGGCGCGGTGTCGGTGTCGACCTTCTCGCGCCAGAAATCCATCACATCCGCACCGGTGTTCGTGGCACTCCACGCCACCGCGCGCGAGTAGCCGATGGGCACGCCCGGCAAACCAGGAATCGAGACGCCGCCGATCTCGAAGCTGCCGGGCACCACGATGTGCACTTCATACCAGATGCTTGGCAACGTGAGCTCGAGGTGCGGATCGCCGGCCAGCATCGCATGCCCATTGGCCGAGCGCGACGGCGCCACCGCCCAGTTGTTGCTGGCGAAGGCGCGCGCCTGTTCGACGGTGGGGTCGATGTCCTTCAGCCACGACAACGGAGTCATCCCGGTTGTCGCGGCACCCGGCGTCGAGCGGAGTGACGCCACCATGCGCGCCGCCATGCTGTCGGGCGCGCCCGGCGCCGTGATCGCCGACAGCGCCACGCGCGCGGCGTTGCGATTCATCGGCTGGATCGGTTCCTGCACCGGCGAATTCTCTTCCATCAGCGCGTTCGCGGCGGCGTCGCCGACCAATGCGCGCGCTTCGAGCAACTCCAGTTCACCCGGTCCACGCGCCAGCGTATAGCCCATGCGGTTGAGCACATGCACGGAGTGCAGCGGCAACCATTCGCGTGGCGCGCGATTGAGCAGCTTGTACTCCATCGGCCACTGTCTCGGCGACAGCGCGGTGCGATACGCGTTCACGCCTTCGGCGTACGCCAGCAGCAGCTTTCCGCTTGGCGTGTTTTCACCGATGTCGCGCCACTTCCGTTCTGCTGAGCGCGGCATGCCAAGCCGACGCGTTTCCTGGTCGGCCGGCAACGCCGCATCGCCGACCAACTCGGTGAGCGTGCCTTCGCCGGCGCGGGACTGAATCTCGAGTTGGAACAACCGGTCGCGCGCGGTGACGTAGCCGAGGGCGCGCATGGCGTCGGCATCGGTGGTCGCGAAGATGTGCGGAACACTGCGTGAGTCGTAGCGCACGTCGACCGTTCCATCGAGCGACGGGATACGGCTGGTGGCTTCCGCCGGCAGATCGTCCACCGCATTGGCCCACAGGCCAACCGCGGGCGACAGCAAGCCACCGAGTGGCGGCAGCGGACCGGCGCCGGCCACACCCACGTAGGTGGTACCAATGCCAACGGCGGCACAGAGCGCCGCCGTCACCAACCGTCTTGTTGTCATGCTCACTGCGGTACTCCGTTGGTGGCTGATAGCGCGGACCAGAGCAGTGCCGCAAGGGCACCACCGGCCAGCGGTCCGACGACAGGAATCCAGGCGTATGTCCAGTCACTGCCACCCTTGCCGGCGATCGGCAGGAGGGCGTGTGCGATACGCGGGCCCAGATCGCGCGCGGGATTGATGGCGTACCCGGTGGGACCACCCAGCGAGAGACCAAGCCCCCAGACCAACGCGCCGACCAGGGCTGGGCCAAGGTTGGTGGCCGGCGTGGCGCCCGCCACCCCAGTGGTACCGATGGCCGTTCCCACGAGCACCAACACCATCGTGGCGATGATCTCACTGATCAGATTCGGCACGGTGCCTCGGATCGCCGGCGCGTTGGAGAAGCAGGCGAGAATCGCGCCTTGGTCGCGCGTTTCACGCCAATGCGAGAAATAGTGCAACCACACGAGGGTGGCACCGGCGATCGCTCCCGCCATCTGTGCCACCACGTGCACGAGCGCATCGGGCACCGTGCGCGTGCCCGCGATCACATTGGCCAACGTGACAGCGGGGTTGAGTTCACCCGGTGCCCCAAGTGCCACCGCCACTAGTACACCGCACAGCACCGCGAAGCCCCAGCCAGCGGTGATGACCATCCATCCCGCGCCGTTCGCTTTCGACTTCTCCAACAGCACACCGGCCACCACACCATTGCCGAGCAAAATCAGCACGAGCGTTCCGACAAACTCGCCGAGTGCGGTGGACGGCATGACCGGTTAGTTCGGCTGACGGGCAGCGGCGAACGGGAAGGCGCCAAGTCCTTCGGCTTCCATGGTGCCGGTCATCTTGTCCTTCTCAAACATCACGCCGGTGCCGCGGATCTTGATCTGCTGGCCACCCATATCGTACGCGAAGCCGAAAAAGATCGAGTCACCCTTCACCACGCCGTCGAAATTGGCGGTGCCGATCTGCGATTCGGTGGTGCCCGACACGGAGTCGCCCTTCTGCGTGACCGTCATGAGCGACTGCATCGACTGGCCTTGCGCGTCGATGGCGACGTTCCACTTCCCACTGAAGTCAGCGAACAGGCGCTGCGCGGCTACGGCAGTCACAGACAGCGCGAGTGCGGCCGAAACAACGGCCATACGGATCTTGGTCATGATTGAGAGCTCTGAAAGGTGGGGTAGGACGCTCAACGGCGATCAACCGGGGTCCATTCGGTAAAAGGTACCACCGATACGACGGTTTGCGAGCAGGGGGGGTGATGCGTCAACCGGTGTGGTCAGATCGGAACGGTTTGGCGTGTCCGGCGTCGGAGCGCTGCGCTGATCACCGTACCGCCCAAGAGAACGACGGCATACCCGTACGGGAGAAACGCCGCCCCCAGTCCGCAGGCAACGGCGAAGGCCAGCCAGGCGGGCGTGTCGCGCAGATCGCGCACGAGCAGCAGCACGGTGATGGCCTCGACGAGCAGCAGTGTTCCCAGAATCGGACCGGGGAAGAGACGCTGGAAGGCGGCCGGTTCGCCGACGAGCAGCAGCCCTGACAGCACGAGGAAGGTGCCGTAGATGATGCCGCTGGCGCCGGTGCGGGCACCGAAGGCGTAATGCCCAGCGATCCCGCCGGAGCCATGGCACACCGGAATGCCGCCCAGTGGTGCGGCGAGGAGATTCATGAACGCGTAGGTGGTCCCGATGCGCTTGACGCTGAGCGGTTCACGCTCGGGAAAGAGATCGGCGACGACTTGTTTGGTGGCGAGTACGGAATTGCCGAGCGACAGCGCGAGTTGGGGGAGCGCGAGGAGGAGCGCGGCTTGGGCGAATTCGTTGGGCGTGGGCCAGCGCGCGGGGAGCGTGGGGAGCCGAACGCCGAGGGGCAGCGGGGCGCCGGCCGGCCAGGTGAGCGCGGCGGCGACCAGCCCAAGGGCGAGGACCACGAGGGCGGCGGGGACGCGATGACTGGTGCGGAGCGCCAGGATGATCACGAGAGCGACCGCCGCCAGCAGCCAACCGCGAGCGCCGTCAGCCGGCATAAAGCGGGTGAGGGCGAGCATGGCGAGTTGTAGCCCAAGTCCAACCTGAATGCCGCGCACGACGGGCTTGGGGACCGTACGCGCGATCCACTCGAGGGCGCCGGAACGGGCAAGGATGAGCATGACCACGCCGACGATGAGGCCCCCGGCAGCCAGCAGCGGCGGAGCCAGCTTGCCGGCAATGGCGATCGCCGCCATCGCCTTGAGCGGCTGCACCGGCATGGGGAGCCGGTACGCCAAGCCCGAGGCAATCTGGAGGGCGCCGAAGACCACGAAGGCCGTGGTGGCGTCCATGCCGGTGGCCACGACAATGCCAACGAGCAGCGGGAGGTCGGTGCCGAGATCGCCGAAGGCGCCGGCGAACTCGGCGCGGGTGAAGCGGAGGGGGTGGGGCGAGGGAGGCATTACCCTCAAGAGCTTAGCGACATCGAGCGCAAATTCGAAGGCGCCGAAACAGGCTTCGGCCGTTCGGCGGTCGGCCGAGATCACCCCGTGGAGACGGGCCGCCGACTGACGCGGCATTCGGTGGGGATGCGGAGCGCGCGCAGGAGCGGATCGCCGGCCAGCATTCGGCGGTGGTCATCGCGGCAGGGCATAGCCGCGATCGCGGCGCGCGCGCGCGGGGCATCACCAAGGGCATGAAATACCGCCGCCCGGAGCAACGCATCCATCCACGGGAGCGTCGCGTCGCGCTCCACGTTGAGCAGCTGGCGGGCGCGTGGCCGTACTGTTCGTGCATCGCCCATCGAAATGTCTATCAGGGCCGTGGCCCGGCCCGATGACGCCCCTACTACACCGCGCTTACACCACCCATTACGCGGCGCAGTACTGATCGAATGCGCCAGCGAGATCCTGCGCGATTTCCTGCGCGCTGCGGCCCTCGATCTGGTAACGCTCGAGCATGAACACGACATCGCCGTCCTTGAACAGCGCGATGGAGGGGGAGCTCGGGGAGTAGCCGGTGAAATACGACCGCGCGCGGTCGGTGGCTTCGCGGTCCTGGCCGGCGAACACGGTGGTGGAGACTTGGGGCGTGGTGGCGTTGGCGAGCGCCATGGCGATCGCCGGACGGGCATTGCGCGCGGCGCAGCCACACACCGAATTCACCACAACCAGCGCGGTGCCCTTGTGCTCCTGCAGCAGCGCGTCAACGGCGTCGGCGGTGCGCAGTTCCTGCACACCGAGGCGCGTGAGTTCTTCGCGCATGGGCTGGAGCATGTACTCGGGATACATCATGGCTCGGTCTCCTAGTATTCCGGAATGTCTTCTCGCGGCTCCCGCACGAGGGCGAGAATCGCCGCCTGCGGGACCACGAGATACTGTTCGTTTTCGAACGTGATTTCGACGGCGGCCTTTCTGAAGAAGAGCGCGAAGTCGCCGACCTGCGCCTGCATGGGCACGAAGCGCGCCTCCCGGCCGGAGCCCCCGGAAATCCGCCACGGCTCTTCGCCTTGGTCGGTGAGTTCCGGCAGCGCGAGGCCGGGGCCGGTGGAGACGATCTCGCCACCCTGCACCGCCTGATTATCAATGGCGGTGGGGGGCAGATAGAGGCCGACTTTCGAGCGCTGGTCGCCTTCCTCGGTTTTGACGAGAACGCGGTCACCGACGACGATCAGACGTTTGTGCTTCCGATTCATGTACTCCTGACACGCGCTGGGGGTTCGTGCTGGAATCTAGTCGGCTGGCTTTGGGCTGTGGGGTAATGCTGTGCACCCGCCCCCGCGGCGCGCGGCCATCACTTCACGATGTGGAACGTCGACTGACGCCCGAACGCCCAGCGCACCTTGCCGTTCGCGTCGATGATCACGTCTTCTTCCTGGGCCGAGCGGACTTGCTGGTTGCCCCACTCCGGCACCGGCGTGGTGGCCTGCAGCTCGATGGAGTACCACATGCCGGGAATGACCTTGTGGTCGCCACGCCCCGGCACGCCGTCCTGATAATCCCACAGACCGATCAGGGCGCCAGCGCCATGGCCGTGCAGCCCGATGGGATGCGAATACTCGGTGCCGTCGATTTTTTCGTCGCGCATGCGCTTGAGCGTGGCCGCCAGCACCTCGTTGCCGGTGCGGCCCGGCCGGAGTTCCTCGACCGTGATATCCTGCAGTCGGTTGGACGCGCGCAGCGCGTTCTTGAGCCCCGCCGGCACGTCGGTCTCGCCCTCGCGGAGCACGTAGCCGTTGTGTTGCGTGTCGGTATTGAGCCCCAGCGCCGTGATGCCGAAGTCGCAGTGCAGCATGTCACCACGCAGAATGGTCGGATTGACGCCCACCAGCTCCGGGCTGCCGAACTGCCGCTGAATTTCGACGCTGGGCTGGAACCAGGTGGAGAGCCCGAGATCACTGATGCGCTGGCGCATCCACCAGACCACGTCGTCGGCCTTCGTCACGCCGGGCGTGATGACCTTGTTGGAGAACGCTTCCTGAATGATCTCCCACGCCACCCGATTGAGCTCGCGGAACATGGCTTCTTCTTCGGGCTGGCGCGCCGCGACCAGATCGACCGCCAGCGCTTCGGCGGGCACCACCTTGGCCGCCCACACCGGTCCGAGGGCCTGGAGCATGCCGTCCCGCTCTCCGCTGGCGAGGCCGTCGGCGAAGGCGAAGGTGCGCGAGGTGTTGACGGCGATCTTTTTCGGCTGCCGCTCCTCGATGACCTGCTTGAGGATGTTCCACTGTTCGTCCCCCCAGAGCTCGGCCTGCCGGTCGGTGGACCGGCTGCCGGCGGCGGGGGCAGACACGGCCTTCATGCTACGCACCGCCTTGAACACGTTCCCCTGCGACGTGCCGCCGAGCGCAATGCGCTCGATCCCGGCCGCCCCGCGATCGAAGAACACATAGATCGTGCGCCGGCGCGCGGCGAACGTCGTGGGCGACGTGATGGCGGTGAACACAGGGTCTTCGTTGTACTCGCGCATCGGCACCACCCACATGTCCACGCCCTCGCGCCGCATGAGCGCGGGGAGCGTGCGTTCCATGCGCAGCTCGAGCCACTGCTGCTGTTTGAACGCCTGCTCGCGCAGCGTGCCGAAGGGGCGGAGCGTGTCGGCGGCCGTGGATCCGGAGGTCCGGGCACCGGGCGTGGCCGGTGTTACCACGGCCTGCGCGGAGAGCGTGAAGATGGGGGTGGACACCGAGGCGGCGGCCAGCAAGAGCACGGGAAGAATTCGCACAGACAGTCCTGCGGTTGGGGTTACGCGTCGCGTGTCGACGCGTCTCGCGG
>Ga0209355_1001743_pt1 | contig 12279 bp, 15 predicted proteins | sample LauGreSBDMM110SN_3_FD_187563 | JGI IMG/M metagenome (GOLD analysis project Ga0209355, IMG submission 187563) | Freshwater lake microbial communities from Lake Michigan, USA - Sp13.BD.MM110.SN (SPAdes) (version 2) | ecosystem: Environmental > Aquatic > Freshwater > Lake | place: Lake Michigan...
GGGGGTGTTCCAGAAGCTCAACGCCAGCAAGGCACACGACCACGAGGGCTTCTTTATCCTCAACGCCTTGGTGGAGTTCCTGCCCCCCCCGGCCTGGGCGGAGCACCTGCCCACCGTGTGGTCCCTCCTCCTGCAGCGCCTGCAGAGCAGCCGCACCCAGAAGTACACCCGCTCCTTCACCGTCTTCCTGGCCCTCCTGCTGGCCAAGCAAGGCCCAGCCTGGGTGGCCGCCGGCCTGGACGGCGTGCAGGCGGGCCTGTTCGCCATGCTGGTGGAGCAGGTGTGGCTCACAGGCCTGGCCGCCGTGGCTGGTGACACAGAGCGCAAGCTCGCCGCAGTGGCCGCCACCAAGCTGCTCACCGAATTCCCGCCGCTGGCCAGTGACGCGGCGGCGGTTCTATGGGGCCGCCTGCTGGAGGCGGCCGTTGTGCTGCTGGTGGACGAGGCGGAGGAGGCGCAGCCGGGCGATGCGGAGGAGGAGGAGGGGCGCCTGCCCACCGCAGCAGCGGGAGGTACGCCAGCCTTTGCACGCCTTGCCAGCGCCGCGCGGCCGGAAACGCAGCCAGTGCCCGAGGTGCGCGACGCACGCAAGTTCCTCGCCGCCAGCATCGCGCGCATGGCCGCTGCGCAGCCCGGACGCCTCGCACCTCGCATTGCTGCCATGCTTGGGCAGGCCTCGCAGGCTGCGCTCGCGCAGATGTGTGTCGAAGCAGGGGTGGCTGTCGTGTAACACAGCGTCACTACGCACATATTCAAGCATCATCGTAGGCGTCATGCAGGCCACTGCACCTGCGCCTTGGTGTAACTGTGGGCAGGCTCGTGCGAGTACTCCTTGCCCGCGCTCGGGAGAAACTGGACCAGGCGAGGCGGTACACGGCGGCGGGACGCCCCACGCGCAGTAAGTGGCACCACTCTCCTCAACAAAGCGAGCAGCAAACGCCTCGAAACCTGCAGTTTCGTGGCCCTGTTCTGCGCATCACCAGCTGTAGCCTTCTTCCTTGCCGTGATGTGGTGCTCGTGGTGAGTTGTCGTGTCTCATGCAGTTGCTTGGCTCAGCGCTGCCCGCTGCCGATGCCGCTGTGCGCGGCAGAGCTTGCAGAGCACCTCGCGGCCACGGACGCACGAGCTTGAAGGCGCTCGCTCCGGTCTGCAGTGAGCCCAGTGTCTCTTCCGGCTCGGCTGGCCGGCGAAGGCCGCCACGCGTGGCCGCCATCACCTCACGGCCGCTGTCGGAGAGCCTGGGGGTGCACGCGGTGCGACCGGCGACGATCGCGGCACCGCGGCGTGGCACCGACGAAGTAGCTCACTCACTCGGCTCGTTGCTCCGCTCCACGCAGGCTGGCGGCCTGCCCACGCTCACGCCCGCGGTGACCGCCCTTCCGCCCAGCCACACCGTGGCCGCATACCTGGATGCGTACAAGCGGTGCGTGGCTGGCAGGACTTCTGCGTGGCGCGGCGTGCACTTTTCGCCCTCTCTGCGGTGCCAGGGCCTCACCCGTCCCCCTTGCGCCAGGCTGCTGCTCCAGGGTGAGCTGCAGGAGTGCGTGGACCTGCTGGGTGCGTGGCACGTGGCGCGCGGGCCTGCGGGCGGTGCAGGGCGCTGGCAGCCGCCTATGCAACCCTTCCCTTCCTGCCAGCTCACCCCCAACCCACCGCAGAGAGCTTGCATCGCGCGGGCGTCCACGATGTGGCCGGCCGCGTGCGCCACAAAGAGTTCCTGTCCGCCTGCGCGGCTCGCGGCGCGCTGGCTGAGGCGTTCCAGTTTGTGCGCCTCATCTCGCCCCCGGACGTGCGCGCCTTCAACCTCCTTCTCTCCACCTGCGCTGCCTCCGGCGACGCGGACGCAGCCTTTAGAGCCTTCCGCGAGCTGGCGGCGGCGGGGCTGCGGCCTGACTGCTTGGCCTTCACCACCCTGATCGCAGCTTGCGCAAAGGCTGGCGAGGTTGAGCGCGCTTTCGAGGTCTACGGCGACATGCGCGTGGCGCGTGTGACGCCCACGGCTGTCACCTTCGGCGCTCTGACGGACGCGCTGAGTCGCGATATCGGCCGCGCGGCTGCAGCTGGGGACAAGCGCCGCGTGCGCGAGCGCCTGGCGCAGTGCAACGCGCTGCAGGTTGAACTGCGCGCCTCGGGCGTGGTCGCGGACGCGGTGATGTACAACTCGCTGGTGTCTGCGTGCGGCCGCGCAGCAGCTGTGGACCGCCACGCGCTGGGCGCAGCCTTTGCAGCGCGGCGGGAGATGCTGGACGCGGGGTTGTCCCCCTGCGCATACACCTACAGCGCGCTGATCGACGGGTGTACGCGCGCGGGGGATGCGCCCAGGGGCTTGGCAACCTGGGACGAGTTTGCAGCAACCGCCCTGCCGCGCACACCCGAGGTGGTGGGCGCAGCCGCGCATGCCTGCGCAGCGCTGGGAGACCTGCAGCGCGCCATGAGCATCTACCACCACTCGCTGGCGCAGGGGCTGCAGCCGGACGCGGTGCTGTTTGCCACGCTGATGGACGCAGCCGCAAAGGCCGGCGACATTGAGTTCGCCTTTGCTTTACAGGAGGAGATGGCGCGCGTGGGGGTGGCGGTAGACGCGCCCGTGTACGCCACGCTGATTGGCATCTGCGCGCGCGAGGCCGCCTCTGCGCGCGCAAAGTCCGTCTTCCAGGCCATGCGCGCCGCAGGCGTGCGCCCCACAGCCTCTGCCGTCAATGCGTTGGTGGCTGCGCACGCGCGCGCTGGCGATGTGGAGGGGGCGTTTGGCGCCCTCTCCGAGCTCCCCGCCGCTGGGCTGGTGCCCGACGCAACCACCTACGCCACGCTCATCGGCGCCTGCGCGCGCGTGCGCGACCTGGAGCGCGCCTGGAAGGTGCTCCAGCGCTGCCGCGACGTTCGCCTGGAGCCGCCGGCCGAAGCTTTCTATGCCCTCATCGCCGGCCACGCGGCAGCCGGGCAGCTGCAGCAGGCAATGCGGGCGGAGGACGAGCTGCGCGCTGGGGGCCACGTCCTGGACGCTGCCACCGCGCGCACGCTGCTCATCGCCTGCGCGCGCGAGGGCGACATGCCGGCTGTGTGGCGCATCTGGTGCACGGCTAGTGAGCAGGGCGTGACTCCCTCCGAAGCGATGCTCAACACCACGCTGGGCGCCTGCCTGCAGCGCATCCGCCAGCTGGAGGAGGACGCCGCCTTCCTGGTGGGCTTGGCGGACCGGGGCGGCAACGGGCTGCTAGCGGAGCGGCGTGAGTGGGAGCGCCGCGCCGTGGCCGCCTACAGCGAGGCGCTGCAGCACAACGTCGTGCCCCGTATCGAGACCCTCTCCACGCTGCTCGCCTGCCTGCGGCAGCTGCAGCCGCGCACCTCGCGAAAAGCAGCTGCAGCAACCGCGGCTGCGCTGTCGCCGGCGGCCAACGCGGTGATTGCCTCTGCTCGCGAGCAGCCGGGCAGCGCGGCGGGGCTGTACCCGGAACGCGCGCTGGTGCTGTACGAGGAAGCGCAGGCGGCGGGCGTGGTGCCGCGCTTCAGCCTGGGCGCGGCTGGGGAGATTGACCTGCGTCCGCTGCCCCCAGCCGCCGCCGAGGTGTGTGTCCTCACCCTCCTCCGCGTCCTGCGCCGCCGCCGCACAGCCTCCGGCGACTCGGTGAAGCTGTACCCCATCACGCTGCGCGTGCACGATGTGGCGGAGCTGATGGCTCTCACCGCGGGCGCTTCGCGCGGCGTTGCGCTGCGTCGCGCGCGCACCGGCATCCGCACGGCCGAGCTGCTGCGCCGACTGCCGCTGCAGTTCGCGGGAGACTTGTCGCAGGGTGCGCTGACGCTCACAGAGTCGGCCATCGAGCGACACCTGCGCCCGGACGCGCGCTCCAGCACAGTCTGGTCAACCTCGTCGTCTGAGCTGCGCGCGGGCACCGTCGCGCGCGGCCTGCCTGCCAGCGCGGCGCGCTTGCCCGCAGAGCTGCGTGAGCAGGCCAAGCGGATCCGGGGCTCCGCGCTTTAAAGTTTTAACAAGCCGGCTCAGTCTCTTTTGCAAAGCTTCTTTCGCTCGGCGCGCAACTCTGACTTGTGGTCCTTGATGAAGAAGAGGGCAGTTTCAACGAGCAGCACGCCTAGCATGCCCACCGCACCCACGGCACACTGCACACCCCGGTCGTCTGATATCCTGCGCCCCAGCGCCAGCCCCGCCAGGAAGCAGGTGGCCATCACCGTGATAACGTGCACACCAAAGCCCACCTCGCGCATGGTGCCGCTCACGGGCACGCGCTCCAGCTCCTGCTTCTCCAGTCGCGTCACATCGCTCACCAGAGCCTGGTACGCACGCTCCTCCGCCTGCAGGCGTAGCTTCACCGCGCGCCGCTCCAGCTCGGCGTTGCGTAGCCGTCTGTGGGCCCCTGCGTCAGAGACGCAAGAGGCATTTGCGCGGGACGCACGGCTGCGGCGCCGTCAGGTGCAGTCCGCCGCTGCGCGCAACCGTCTGCAGCCAGGGGCCTGCGCAAGAGGTGCCTCAGGTTGTGCATCGTGAGCCCGAGTGCCACAGCGCGCCTGTGAGCGACGCGCCCTTGCCTGCTTGGCGCAGGGCGCGGCAAGTGCGGTGAAGCAGACGCCACGGCACCGCGCCGATCTCCGCGTGGCGCAGCGCCTCGGCGCGCACGTCCGCCGGCAGCTCCGGTAGCGCCGCGGCTGCTCGCAGTGCCTCCGCCACCGCCGGGGACGTCGATATGAGCAGCTGCTCTCCCACTCCAGGGCTGCACATTGTACAAGCAACAGAAGAGGCGGAGAGCGAGTTTTCGTGGCTTAGTTTGCGTTCGAACGCTGCTGCTGTTCGACCGTTGGGACTGCACACTCCCTCATCTCTCCTCTAAAATGACTATGTTAGCGAAGCTGGAAACGTTGAAAGTGTCTCTGTCTCCCACCACTGGTGTCGCCACGGTGATGCTCTCGCTCCCGGCCTCGGCGAACGCGCTTACGCTGCGCGCCTTCGAGGAGCTCGCCCAAACCTTTGCCTGGCTGGACAGACACCCGGACGTGCGCGCCGTTGTCCTTGGTGGTGAGGGCAGCAATTTTTGCGCTGGCATCAACCTCTCTTCTCTCAGCTCGCTGTTCGCTGCCGGCGACTCGCAGGGCTGCGAGGGTCGACGCAATCTGCGATTGCACGGCGACATCAGACGCCTGCAGGACGCTGTAAGCAGCCTGGAGCGCTGCCGAGTGCCCGTTTTGGCCGCCGTTCATGGCGCTTGTTTAGGAGGCGCCGTGGACTTGATATGTGCAGCGGACGTACGCTATGCAACCACGTCAGCACTTCTCGGTGTGATAGAGGCCGACCTTGGCTTCGCAGCCGACCTGGGCACGCTAGCACGACTACACCGCCTGGTTGGCGAGGGCCGAGCACGCGAGCTGGCTCTTACCTGCCGGCGCTTCAGCGGGAGCGAGGCGCTCTCCTACGGCCTCGTGTCAGCCTGTTACGACAGCGCGGAGGCGCTGATGGAAGGTGTCCAGGCTATCGCAGCACAAATAGCCAGCAAGTCGCCCCTCGCGCTAACCGGCACAAAGGCGGAGCTGCTCTACGCGCGAGACGCGAGCGTGCAGGCGGCATTGGATCACGTGGCGTGGCGCAACTCGGCCACCTTGCTGTCGGAGGACCTTCGCAAGTCACTGGACGCTCGAGCGGCGGGGAAGATGAAGGGCGCCGCAGTTGTATTTTCACGCCTGTAGCCCGCTCCTAAGGGCACATGACGTGCGTCCAGCCTGGGCGCCTGATCTCCGCGTGCGCCCAGAGCTCCAGGAACAGCCCCGGCTTGCCAGCCGAGTAGCCGCCCGGCAGCAGCGTCTCGATGGCAATGTAGGCAGACTCGGGGGTGAGCAGGCGGCCGTCTGCGTGGGACGCGTTGTCAGCGTTGGACAAGGACTGACGGATGGAAGGCGGCAGCGCGCACCTGCGCCGGTGTTGACGACGCAGATGTCCACGTCCGGGTTGCGCTGGTGGCGCAGCTCAATCTTCTTGGCCGCCTCAAACTTGCGCACATCGCGGCGGAAGATGAGAAGCGTGCGGTGGGAGCGGCCAGTGAAGGCGGTCTTGCCCTCAACCACCTGTGGAAGGGGGGTGAGAGGGCGTGTGCGCCGGCGTGGCTGCGCTGGGCGTGCCCGATTGTTGGGCGCCATGTGCACCCAGGTGAGGTTCTCCACGTACACAAACTGCGCCTTGACGAAGACGTCCACAACGTCTGAGAGCACCTCCTTCTCCACCCAGACAAACACAAAGCCCAGGGGACACAGCTTCTCCAGCTGCAGCGCCGCCAGGTGCGAGGGCGTGAGAGCGCCGCCCCAGGGCGGGTTGAGCAGCACGCCCAGGAAGGCAGTACCCAGCTGCGAGAGGGCGCCTGGGGTGAGAGGACGCCAAAGCGGGCGTGACGCGAGCCATTCCAACCTGGGCCAGCCCCTTGGTGCTCAACTCCGCGTGCTCCACCTGCACCGAGTCCGGCACAGCCTTCTGCGCCAGCGCTTGCGCTGCAAGGCGTCAGAGGCGCAGTCAGGCAGGGCAGCGCGTGTTGCGCACCTGCTGGCGGCTGGTACGGCTTCACCATGCGCCCCCAGGAGGTGGGCAGCGGGGGTGGGGGGAGCTTGATGAGTAGGAGCTCGTAGGGGTCCACCACCTGCGACAGCAGGCGGATAAATGCTCACGCGACGCCGGGGTGCACAGCGCCGCCAGCGCGCGCCTTCTTTCGGCGCATGAGCATCTGGTTGTCGCGGTTGTATGCGGTTAGGATGTGCTTCTGCGCCTTTGGCTCACGGACCGGCGGAGCTCCGCGCGCCTGTGCGCCGTCAGAGAGAACGCCAACAGACGCGCCACAGGCTGCGCGCACCGCCGGGCGGCGCTTGCGGTCCGCAGCGCCAGCGCCCTCCTCGTCCTCGTGGCCTGCAGCCTCGAAGTCGTCCTCGTAGCTGTGCAGTCGGCGGCGGGAACTGAGCTCAGACGCGGCTCACGGCCAGGCGGCGGGCGCAAACAGTTTTGCGTGGGCCTAACACGCACCACTCGTCGTCGCTGCCAAAGAACTCGTCTATGCCGTCTGGGGGCGGCAGCGAGCAAGCAAGCGAGCGCACGTCTCAGAACCAGGGGCGACGCAGGGGTGCACCTTCCGCATCCTCCGCCCCCCAAGCACGCGCCCAGCCACCTGACGTCGTGGAGCGAGGCGGTTGCGCACCCTGGGCCTGCATGTTGCGCACGGAGAAGACGCTCGTCTGCTTGAACACCTCCAGCAGCTGCTCCTCCGTCAGCCCCTGCGCCTCCCCGTCCTCCACTGCGGGCCCCGCCTCCGGTGCTTCGCCGGCAGTCGCCTCGGCGCGGCTCGCCGTGTGCTGCTGCTGGAGCCGCTCAAGCGCCTCAAACTTCTTCATGATCGCCTCTGGCGTCTCGTCGTCCTCTACATATCCCACATAGTGCGAAGAGCTATGGCGTGTCAGCCTGCGGAGCGGCGGCGCAGCAGCATGGCACTCACCTGGGCACCTTCGCCTTCGCCTCCGCGCGGGCGGTGCAGGCACGCTTGCTGCGGCCCTCCATCAGGCCGAGGCTGCGATATGCGCCACCCGAGGGCCGCAAAATGCGTGATGATGCCTAGATGATGCACTTAAAATTCAGCAGGAGTTCGTTCGCTCGCTGCCCGGTCCACTTTGAAGTTCGAACACTGCGTGGCAGCAGAAGAAGTTGACTGGAATTGAACAACGATAACGCGCAGCCGTCTCTGGGAGCCTTGTGATCGAGAAGCTCGTGTGGTCTCGAGCTTGCTTTCTGGCTGGAAGTGCTGCGCGACAGCAAGCAAGACGCTCTAAACTCTGTCTGCGTCTCGTTTTTAGCAGCGGGCAGTCGTGCGTCGCGCACATTATGCGGCGCGCCTTCTTGGCGGTTTGCCGTGATGCCGGGGCACTGCGGGCGCAAGGACGGCGGCTGATGAGTCAGGAGGTAAGCTGGTCCTTGCTTGCTTCAAACAACGCTGGCTGACGCCGCTGACGCGTCGTCGCACTTCCCTCCACCAGGCTTCAGGCTCGGCAGCAGTGGCCGTCAGCGACGCAGCTCACGAAGCCGTCAGCGAGCAGCCAGAGAGTCCAGGTCCGGCCCACTCACCCGCGCCTGCTTGTCTATGACCCACTCACTCCTCCACAGCGGCAGCCCTACGGCGAAGGCGCAGAAAACGGGCGGTCCTGGTGCGTGCAGCCGTAAGTCGTGGAAACCCTCCAGAGACTCTGACGCCTCAACGCCAGGTGCCTGATGACCCGGAGCTGGCGCGACTGCAGGAGCGCCAAATACAGCGCGAGCGAGACGCGATAAACGACGCTGTGCTGGCATACCGCAAGATTGGTGTGCAGCGCTTGCCAGCCACGTCGTGACCCCCCCACTGACCCACCCGCCTCGCCAGTCGCCAAGGCCACGGGTCTGGGCAACGCGGGACACCTGAAGTCTGCGCGGCACCTGCTCAACCACTGGTTTCCGCCGCTTGTTGCGGCCATCACGTGCGACTCACCTCGCATGTCTGTTCCGCCGCGCTGACTGGCGTCATCGACAGGGAGACGAAGGATTCGTTTGATGCGATGGTGACGGACGCTGACCTGCGCAACTACGGGCACTATATCAACGTATTGACGGTGCGCCCAGCCTTGCCTCCTCTTCTCTCGCTCCAGGGCTCATGCGACGCCACGGCCACGTGCAGGCGGAGAAGCTGGCTGTTATCAGCTTGCACAGCGTGCTGAGCTTGCTCGCGAGGGTGCGTCAACACTGCTTCTCTCGTAGCTCCCTCGCGCTCACCGCCTGCTGCGCTCAGGGGGACATGCGCTCCTCCTCCCTGGCCGTCGAGGGCAAGTCGCCCAACTCGAGAGTGGTGCAGTACATCGCAGAGGCGGTGCAGGCGCAGGTGCGGCGACTTGCCGCGTGTCGAGTTCACCGCTCTGATGCTAGTCGGCTGTGCACCTCAGGTTAACCTGGCCAAGCTGGACGCGTGCGCGCGTATGGAAGGCAAGAAGCGGGAGAAGATGCCAAAAAACGTGACGAGTGTGCAGGCGGTGTACTTGCTGTCAGCCAGGGCAAAGCTGCAGGACGCAAACTGGGATCCCGGACTCAAAACAAAGGCGCGCGACAACGGCCTGTGTTGGGACGCGTGTTGCTGACGCACTGCTCGGGCAGATTGGCAGCCATATGCTCCGTCTCGTTTTGGAGACTGCGACTGTGAAGGTCCCGGGCCAGGTGCGTGCCAGCTCCGTTACCTTTCCTCCACTCACACGCGCTACTGCTGACAACGCTCGCTCTCCAGGCGCCCGGCACGTTTGAGGTCAAGCCTGCGTTTGAGCAGACCACCATCTTTGACCCTAAGACGAAACGCACCCACGGAGCCATCAAGTGGCATCCCCGGGTGCAGCAGAACCTGCAGCGGGCGCACGAGCTGCTTGGCTCGCATCAACCACGCCACCTGCCCATGCTGGTGCCTCCGCGGCCCTGGACCAAGGTGCGCGTCTACGCCACGTCTTGCGCCAGTCTACCTGTCGCCCACGCGCGCGCACTGACTGTCCGCACGCCTCCTCAGTTTGACAAGGGCGGCTACCTCCTCCTGGACAGCCTCATCATGCGCGGCGGCTATGGCCCCTCCGGACCCGCCAAAGCTCAGGCGCGTGCGCTGAGATAGCGCTGTGTACCGCAGCTGACACGGTGCCCGCAGCTGGAGGCTCTACGTTTAGAGCAGTCGCAGGCTGACCAGGGGCTGCCCGGCTGCGGCTTCCCGGTGGTGCTGGAGGCGCTCAATGTGCTGGGCAGAACGCCCTGGTGCGCCCCTCACGCCCGTCCGCCCCACCGCGCGCCTTCGCTGACGCGTGCACGCCAGGCGCATCAACCAGGACGTGCTGGCAGTCATGGAGGAGGTGTGGGAGAGCGGGGGGGGCATCGCTCAGATTCCATCACAGACGAACAACCCACTGCCCAAGCCGCCCGCCTCCTGCTTCGCGCTGCACTCTGCTGCGAATAATCTGCAGCTGCTGTGCTACGGCGGCAAGCCGATGGTACGCGCTATATGGCTTCATGCAGCAAGCGTTTCTCACTCCGCTTGCAGCCGCACCAGACGCGCGCGTTCAACAACGAAGTGAAGAAGGCGCGGCTCCCGCCCTCTTGCTCGCATGCGCGCGGCGGATAGCAACTGACGCTCTCCGCGTCGCAGGTCGGGCAGCACAACCGGGAGAAGCATTCTATGCGCTGCAACTTTCTCCTGAAGCTGCAGGTTGCCCAGATCAACCGCCACGAGCCCGCCATCTATTTTCCTCACAACATTGACTTCCGGGGCCGCGCGTACACCATGCACCCGCACCTGAACCACTTGGGGGCGGATGACTGCCGCGGCCTGCTTCTCTTCGCGCAGGCGCAGCCGCTTGGCGAGCGAGGACTTACCTGGCTTCGTATCCAGGCGCGGCACTTGCCTCGCGCGGCCTGGCTCGCGCGCTAATCCTTGTCATCACAGGTGGCCAACTTGTTTGGAGGGGGCATTGACAAGAAGCCGCTCGCGGAGCGTGAGCAGTTCACCATCGACAATATGGCGCTGGTGTCCGACTCCGCCACGAACCCGGTGAAGGGCGCACGGTGGTGGAAGGATGCGGAGGACCCCTGGCAGTGCCTGGCCGCGTGCATCGAGCTGCACCGCGCCTCCCAGTGCGACGACCCCACCACGTTTCAGAGCAGCCTGCCTGTGCATCAGGACGGCTCGTGCAACGGCCTGCAGCACTACGCAGCGCTCGCCCGAGACGAGGACGGCGGCCGGGCGGTGAATCTGCTGCCCGGCGACGCGCCTGCAGACGTGTACAGGTGCGTTCGGCGCTGTGCGTGGCCGGGCGTGCCGGGCTGACAGCCCGCGCGCGGCGCAGGGGTATCGCCAATCTGGTGAAGCTGTCTGTGGAAGACGACCTTAGCTCTGGCTCAGATGTGCGCTTTAAGGGCCCACATCACCCCTCCCGCGCTGACTCTGCACACCTGCGCCAGGACGCGCGCGAAGCTGCGCGGCTGATCGACCACGTGGACCGCAAGCTGGTGAAGCAGACGGTTATGACCTCCGTCTACGGCGTGACCTTCATCGGCGCGCGTGACCAGCTCTTTAACAGGCGCGCGCGCTGAGCGCCTCGGCTGCGCGTGTCTGCGCTGACCGGCTGGCCACGCAGGCTGAAGGAGAAAAAGGTGATAAGCGATTCAGCGGGCAAGGAAGGGCTAAGGGAGGGCCAGGCGACGGCCAACTACGCGGCGCGCAAGGTTCTGGAGGCGCTGGGCAACATGTTCGGTAACGCGAGGAGCGTGATGGACTGGCTCAACGAGTGCGCCAAGGAAATTGCGCACCACGGTGCGTTGCACCCACTGCCCTGGTGCCTGCGTTGCCTTCCAACACGCGGCCTGCCCTTCGCAGAGGACTCCGTGAAGTGGCGCACGCCTGTCGGCCTGCCCGTGGTGCAGGTGAGCGCCCAGTCTCGCTGTGTGTGCGCTCCCACCCAAGCTGACGCTTGCTCGCGCAGCCGTACCGCAAGCGCGGGCTGCGCAGCGTGTACACCGTGCTGCAGACCTTCTCCGTCCCGTGCGTCAGCCGGTATTGCGGTGCCTGCTGCGCATCAGGCGCCTGACAGAGTTGTGCGCTCCTACAGGACATCCTGTGACTTTCATCCGGTGATGAAGTCGAAGCAGCGCACCGCCTTCCCGCCAAACTACATCCACAGTTTGGACAGCGCGCACATGATGCTCACCGCGTGTGCGACTGACAAAGAGGGTGCGGATTTAGAGGCCCTGTTGAGAGACGTGCATGTGGATAGACGCCAGGCCTAACACGCGCTGACTCCACAGGCATCACGTTCGCGGGCGTGCACGACTCGTTCTGGACGCACGCCGGCACGGTGGACGTGATGAACCGGGTTCTGCGCGAGACGGTGCGCCGCCCAGTAGGCTGTTGCGGGGAGCTTGAAGCTCTAGCGTCCTCCCCACACCTGCTTCCCCGCCGCTCACGCGCGCCCCACACTATTGCAGTTCGTGGATCTGCACGGCAAGCCGCTGCTGCAGCAGCTGTACGAGAATTTCCAGGTGCAGTACCCGAACGTGGAGTTCAGCAAGCCGCCTGCCAGCGGCACCCTCAGGCTGGACGATGTCCGGGACAGCACATACTTCTTCTCGTGAAAAACACACCGAAGTCTCGTCTTGGAGCCCAAACGCAGCTTCTTTACAAGGTGTTAAGCTATTCAGAGTTGATGGGCGATTATTTTGGCGCTATTTTCACGGGGTTTATGGGCCGCTGGTGAATA
>Ga0209355_1001744_pt1 | contig 12278 bp, 7 predicted proteins | sample LauGreSBDMM110SN_3_FD_187563 | JGI IMG/M metagenome (GOLD analysis project Ga0209355, IMG submission 187563) | Freshwater lake microbial communities from Lake Michigan, USA - Sp13.BD.MM110.SN (SPAdes) (version 2) | ecosystem: Environmental > Aquatic > Freshwater > Lake | place: Lake Michigan, USA...
GTATTGTTTTTCTGTAAAAAATTTAGATAATATTAAATATAGAATAATAACACTATAATATACAATTAACATATAAAATCTAATATTAGTATAAAAATCATAATTATTGGTTTGGTATAGATTTTTTCTGTTATCTACATGTAAATTTGTTTTATAGCTATCTATTTTTGCTTGTATTTTTCCTAATTCATCTAATTTATTAGATATAGTTTTTGAAAATGATTCCTTATGTAAATATAACGACTCATAATCTTTAATAAATGTTGAATAATAATTGTATAAAGAGTCTAATATATTTTTTTCTTCAGTTATAAAGTTAATTATTGAATTATATGAATTCATTAAACAATCATTTCCAAATGTTTGAGTATCTTTAAATGTGTCATGTCTAGAAGCTAAAGCATCTCTTGTGAATGTATATAATCCTTCATTTTCTAAACCCTCTTTTATATTTGGATAAAATACATTTTTCCAGTCAGTATTTGTTTCTGTATTATTGCCTTTTGCCGCATCTAAAATAGACGATGTTAATTTTTTAGCGCTTTCTTTTATATCATCATCAATTAAATTGGTAATAGCAGTTGGAACTTCTTGTGAAGCATTCTGACAATCACGAATTATCTCATTAGCTGCTAGTCTACAATCACAAGGAATGCATTCTTCTTCATTACCTTCAATAAATCCTTCATAATTATTATAACTTTCTTTTATTTTATTATAATCACTAACCCATTTACTATTTGTATTATCATTGAGCGCATTAGAATATTGTTTCATAATAAAATCAGAATTTTCTTTTCCCATTAAACCAGTTATTGTTTGTTCTAAAGTATTTGATACGCCTTTTTCACCTGCTGTATTACAAGCAGCTATTACTCTCGGAACATCACTGTCACAATTACATTCGCCACAGGTCGGTTTTGATTTGTTATTTCCCATATTGAAATGTTAACTAATATAATTTAATATATTATATAATATTAAATATTTAATATTATATAATTTTTTTGTTAAATTTCTTTGTTAAATTTCTTTGTTAAATTTCTTTATTAGATTTCTTTGTTAGATTTCTTTGTTAAATTTCTTTGTTAAATTTCTTTGTTAAATTTCTTTGTTAAATTTCTTTGTTTAATTTCTTTGTTTAATATTATATATTCATAACATTAGGACCGCTTGCATTTAATGATGTTCCAACTAAACTTTCTTTAGTTATCATTGAACTAAATGGTTGAACTATTGAAATTTTACCAGAACCACTCATAATACCATCAATAGAATTGTCAATAAATCCAGTTAAACTTTCGTCTAAATATCCACCAATAGGTCCATTAAAATAATCAGCAAAAGTTTCATTTGCTACACATCTATTTTTAACTGGATCATAAATCATTCCAGATGAGGGGTCAGGACAGCAATCTTGTCCAATACATGTAAGAGAAAACGATGATAATAAGTTATTTTTTCTGGTTATTGTGCCATTTTTCTGTAATATTGCTGCTTCTCTATCATATGGTATACGTATTTTGTCAAAATCTTTACTATCTCTCATATATATATCAACAAATTTAGTAATAATATAAATAATTGTTAAAAATATAATAGTTACAACCAAAATATTAGTAATACTATTAGGTATTAATGAATTTTTATTAGCAATAATAATAGGAACAAGTATTACACAAGCAAATATAATAATTTTTAATATATTAACGTATTCTTTGTATGCTTTATCATAATATGTATTTATTTCTATTTTACGCATTTTATCTGTATTTTGTTGATCAATTTTATTATAAACGCCTTCAAAAGTATTTTGTTTTTCATCATTTAACATATAATCCGTTAAAACATTAGTAAAAATATTATCTTTTTTAATAACAAATTCACTTATAGCATTTGCTGTTTGGGTATTTTTTAATGCTTGTATGTCGCCTACTAAATTTCCTGTAATTCTTGCTGTTTCACCTTGAGCCACCTGAGCAGCCCCTTGAAGACCCATATTCTCCTCACCTTCTACAAAACCTTCTATCATACTTGACATATAATTAGAAAATAAATTTCCTCCTATATTAGAAAAACCTTGAGCAGCCTCTGTTCGTTCATCACTTAAAGTCTTATTATTTGCATGTTTATCTATAAAAATATCCCCCTCAGAATTCAACTTAATAAGAATAATTCTTTTAGATTTAATATGTTCAATATTAGTAGTAACTTTTATTATAGCATCAGTTATATCTTTTATACTATCATCTATAATTTTAATACTGTTTTCTATTTGTGTAATAACTTCTCGAGTATTATCAACTGCAGACAAGGCATTCGTTTTTTGTTCAATATCAAGACTTGTAATAAAATCATATGTAACAGTCAAAGGATTTATAGTAAAATATTTAATATGTTCTAGATTTTTTCTAACTGTTTGTGTAGTTGTATTTACTATTTTTTTTTGATAAATAGCTGCTAATGTATTTGTTTTTGTTAAATCATTGATTTTTCCATTTGAGTACATTTGACCAACATTTTCACCAGAACCCCAATTATTTGGTTCTCCTCCATTCCAATTAGTAGTATTTGGATCATATGGTGTATTATCAACCCATTTCCAAGTGCTATTTCTATTTGATGTAACATTGTATGGTTGTCCACCTCCAGAATTGTTATTTGGTATTAGTGCATTTGGATGATATAAACCAATGTAAAAAGAACCACCATTTTGAAATCTAGCATTTCCTAATTCTGCTAACATCTTAACCATTTCTTCTGAATTTTCAAAACATGCTAGTTCTGCCCCTTGTGATTCTGCGTTACTTTTATGTTGTAACCAAGTTCGTGTTGTGCTATCAATAAAATATGTTTTGTTTTTTACAACATTAGTTTGTGATAATTCTGGAATAGTTACTTTAGGTGATGTTCCAGAAGCATTTTTACTTGTATAAAAACTAATACTATCACATAGAGAAAAAGCAGGTGTATTTAAATTTGAATTTGAACTTGAAATTTGAATTTGCATTAACCATTCATCATCTAGAAAATCTACATTTGTAATAGTTGTTGGTGTTGAACCACTAGTATTAGTAACACTTCCTATAATTTCAGATGCTTTAGTAGGGGTGCGATATATAATTCGCATACCCATAACCCCAAAACTTGTATAGTGTACTTCTATTCTGTTAATTTTATTAGAATAGTTCCAAATTTTAAACTCTTGATTTGCTATCCATGTTTCTAAATTTATATTTTTGCCATCTATAAGTATATCCTTTTTCATTAGTTCTGATTTTTGATTTATTAATTCTGTTTTTTTATTCATCATAGCAGAACGTGATGCTACTAATTTTTCTTGTTCTTTATCTAATTCAGCAAAACTTTCAGGATCTGTACCAATATTATTCAATGTATCTGTGGTAGTATCTACTAATTGTTTATAATTTATAATTTGACTTTCAAAATCATTTAAATCTGTTGAATTAATTGCAATTAATGCGCCAGGATTGGGAATAGTTGAAGGATAACCTGTATCTTGAATTGTATCAATCATTATATATTTATTTATATAAAATATATAAATAAATATATAATATAATTCACAAATTATCTATTTAATTTTTTTAAAAAAACTAAAAACATTATTATAAAAATACAAGCAAAAATAGAGTAAATTATGAAATTTATTTTATTTGAAGCATTTTTTTTTTCTATATCTTCTAATCTTGCATTATTTAAGACATTATTTTTTCTTAAATTATTTATTTTATTAGTATAATTATATACTAAGGGTGTTCCTGTTGGTGCTCCTTGTAATATTTTAGCGTTTAATGAAGTATTTAATTCAGTTACTTTTCCTAAAGGATCAACATATAACATTATATATAAATTTATATATAATATAAATTTATATTATATAAAAATTTGTATTTTATATAAATTTGTATTTTATATAAATTTGTATTTTATATAAATTTATAACATATAACATTATAATTTTAGTTGATGTGTTATGAATAATACTAAAAATGAAATAATAATTATGTATACTATTAATATTTTCTCATTTATAAAATTAGATGATTTATATAAAATAAGTATTATAATAGTTATAACCATTATAAATGCTAAAATTAAATAACGATAATTATTCACTACAAAATTTTCTGATTTTGCATCTAATATTCCATCTAAATTATCAGATTTATTAACCATATTATATTTTTTAGTTATATCTCTTATAAAAGCATCATCTCTAGGAAGAGGTGCTAAAATAGTATTACTTATATCACTATCATTATACATATCTGTATACAATATATTTCTACTATTATCCATATCAAATATATCTCTATTTAAACTATCAAACTTGTTAAATAATAATCTATCTTTAGTTATTGTATCTAATGATAAATTCTGATATGATGCATCATAACTACTAGATAATGGATCTAAATTCTTTATTTGATTCCTCTTATTTTCTATACTATATAAATCTGCTAAAACATTTGCGCTTTCTTCTAAATATGGATCTATATATTTTAAATTATTTTTATTATTTTGAAGATAATTTTTGTTTATATAACCAATACCATTATAAGTTCCTGTATTATATGGATTATTTGCGGGGAATACTTTAGAATTACAATTTATTCCAATTGGATTTGTTGTAGCATCTCTAGTATCAATGTATGTTGATGTATTTAATGTTCCTTTGTATGTAGTACAAGTAGAACCATTTAATGAAAAAACGTGACAACTAGCATCGCTACATAATTTTTCGCACTCGTCTATATTTTTATTACTTTGAGTAATGCCTCCTAAGTTATAAAATTGTGTATTTCTATTTTTACATACATCTACATATTTACCAACATCAAAATTTTCTACAAGATAATCTTGGTCATTATTAGTATCTTGTTCATTATTAGTATCTTTTTCATTTAAACTATTTGTAATACTATCCTGAACATATATTTTATCGTTAAAATACAATAAATATATACTAAATCCTATAATTAATGTAATAATAACAATATTGATATATTTATTGTTTTTAAAATTATTACTAAAATTATTAGTAAATTTGTTTTTACTTTTCATAATATACTTAATATTTTAATATATTTTATTTAATTTTATAATAATATATATTAAAATATTAAATAATATTATTGTTTTTTTTTAGTAAAAATTTCTATTAACATTATAAATTTGATAACATTATAAATTTGATAACATTATAAATTTGATAAAAATATATAATAAAGTTATTCCTAAAACATATAACAAATATAACGAGTCTCTTTTATATATTATAAAAATTAATAATCCTACTAATAATAATACAAATAAAAAATCAATTAAGTTTGTAATATAATTATTTATATTACTTTCTACATTTGATTTAGAATTATGATTAGAATTATGATTAGAATTATGATTAGAATTATGATTAGAATTATGATTAGAATTAGTGCAATCACATTTGTCATTAGTGCATTCACATTTAATAGCACTACAATTATTATTGATACATCCTAAATAGTCTTTTGAATCAACTATTGTATTAAATGAATTTTGATTTATTTGTTCTTTTTCGCTAGTTTTTAAAATTGTTTCTTTAGAATTTAATAATTTATTATTTTGATAAATATCTTCATTCAATTCTTCAGAATAAAATATAATTTTATTTTCATTTGCCATAATATTAAATATTCTTAATATTATAATATATTTTATTTGATTATAATATTAAAATAAACCTTAATTTGCTTAAATTGATTTTTTATTTTTAGTAAAATAAAATATTGCACTAATAATAACTAATAATAATATACTATTTTCTACTATTTTAAATTGAGTTAGTAAAGTTGTATCATCTAATCTGCCATTATTTGCTCCACCAGAACCTAATAAACTATTTAACTCTCTTGATTTACTAACAATGTTTAAGTTTAATGCTTTTAATGTGTCATCATCAAAACTATTTAAATAACTGATTGATGATAAATCATTAATTATTGAATCTAAACTCTCATTATAATTTTCATAATTTTGATTTAATATATATATTTGAGCATCTAACAATCTCTCATTACTTACAGTAGGATCACATATGAAATTTTTAAAACTAATAGGTAACTGCCCACTGTTTGTAAAATTAATAGCATCAATTTTAAGCAATGCTTCGTATGTTTTTAAACCTTCTAATTTACTTTTATAATAATCTGGACTATCAATACTATTCATAAGTGAAATATTTTTTGCATTTAATATTGGTTTTTTATAATAAGCAAAAAATTTCTCTGGCGTATATACTTGTTTGTCCAGTGTATATTTAAAACATTTCTGATTTGCTAATGTTTTATTTTCATTAAACATTAAACTATTACATATATCCATAGTATCAATAGTAGTATCTTGTTTAATATAAGGGACACTGCTAGAATTGTTATAAAACAAATTATCAAATAATTGTTTTGACCTAGCAATTATTGAGTTATTACCAAATAAGGATGGATTTGTATTATCCATTTTTGGAATATAACAATTTGTATTTGTTTTATTTAATGTAGTTTTTATATCATTAATTAAAAAAAATTCGCTATTATTTTTTAAAGATTGAGTTTCGCACTCTTTTACATTTGATACAGTTGTTTTATAATAATTATTTCTTAAATTTATCTCAAAACTTATATCGGAAACTATGGATGTTGCTGGTTGTTTATAACATCCATCATAAATAAAATAATTATTACTATTCATTATAAACTAATATATTACTATATAATTTATAAAAAAATTTATAAATTATAATACATTTATTTTAATTAGTATTTATTTTAATATAACTTACAAATTCTATAAAAATCTGTTTGAATTGATGTACGACTATTTCGTTCAATTTTTACAATATCATTTGGTCTAATTCCCATAACAATTGATACTGGACTAAAATATGAAATATCAGGAATTTGTGATTTGTCAAAAATATTATATTTTTTCATAAATAATTCTTTTTCAGTAAGTGTTAAAATAGTATGTTTTGGAACTAATACATGCTTTAAAATATTAAATTGTAATCGTTTGATATTTATTAAAGATATATAAATACTTTCAGAAACCCAAATGTCTTTAATATTTTCTAACATTGTATCGTTCGGTTCATCTTTTATAATTACCATTAAATCATCTTTTTTTTCTAAAACTGAGTCTAAATGAAATAAATCTTCTACAATGTCATATATATTTTGCGGTTTTATAACTTTAGTGATGTAATACTTTACATATATTTTTTTTTTTGTTGCTTCATTTTCCAATAGCATATCTAATTGATTATTTTCTATTAAAATTCCAATTTCTGTAATACCAAAATCTGAATATTTTTCAATATTAAATCCACGTTCGCTTAAAATTTCTAATAAATTTTTGCGCGAATTATAAATACTAATAATAAAACTATTACTATTAGTCATAATTAAGTTATAATAATATAATAGTTTTATTATTTTTAATTAATATCAATTATAATATAAAATATTTTTTATTTATTGTTGATTTATTTTAATAGTTTTTTTTTCTATGCTATTGCTTAAATTAGATTCTTCTTTATTCTCTTCAATGTTTGGAGTTGTTGATATTTTTAATAAAGATATTTCTTTGCCTTTAGTTTCGCCTTTAGTTTCACCTTTAGTTTCGTCACTAATAGGTAAATCTTCTATTTCTAAAATATCTTCATTTTTGGATTCATTTATTTTTACACTTTTTGAACTAGTTTCACTAGTCTCTCCTTTTTGACTATTTAGATTTTCAATTTCTAATTCATCATTATTTACTTCATCTCCAATATTAATAGGTGATTTTTCTCCATCTTCAAAATCATCTAGATCTTGATATTTTTCAAATTCTTCTTCTGCGCGTTTAATAGAATCAATTGTCACTTGACTAAGTCCTTCATCATCGCTTTCCTCACCTGATTCTTTTGCTTCTGCTTCTGCATCTTTTGCTTCTTTTGCTTCTTTTGCTTCTTCTTCTTTTGCTTTTGCTTCATCTTCTTTTATAATTTGTTCTGTTGTTTTTTCTTTTAGTTCTACATTTATTAATTGTTTATCATATTTCTTAGAAAATTCCATTTGTTCTTTTTCTGTTAGTTTTGTTAATTTCAAATTTTCTATTGTTTTAGCATAATTCATAGAAGTTAATTGTTCTATATTATCTTCTGTAATAATACGCATTTGAATATTCATAACTTGTAGTTCATGTATTAATAATTTAAAACAATAAGGAACACGAACAATACTAAATGATTTACCATATTTTGAAATAACTTCTAAATTCATAGAATTTTCAAAATTTTCACTAAATTTTAGAGGTCCATCAGCAAAAGGACTTATAAAAATATTCTTAGATTCATTATAAATAGCAATAGTTCCAGTAGTATTACATATTGCTATATGATAATCATCTCCACGAGTCAACATAGACTCTTTTAAGAATGCTGTAGCTCCGTGGGCTATAATTCCGTCACGTTCCATTTCACCTATACGCAATCCACCATCATTAGCACGACCCTGAACTGTTTGCCGTGTTAGTGCTGTTCTAGGACCTTGTGCACGATAATTTATTTTGTCTTTAACCATATGTTTAAGGCGCAAATAATAACAAGGTCCAATAAAAAATTCCATATCTATTTGTTCTCCTGATTCTCCACTATACATTATTTCATTTCCTGTAGAACTATATCCTATATTTCTCAATAATGTTCCAAATACTGCATGTTTTGGACCTTTATTTACAAATGCAGTACAATCTCCAAATCCACCGTAATGAGCACACGCTTTCCCCATTAATGTTTCTACTAATTGACCAATAGTCATACGACTTGGAAGTGCGTGAGGATTTATTATTAAATCTGGTCTTATTCCTTCGGCAGTAAATGGCATATTTTCTTCTGGAATTATTAATCCAACTGTTCCTTTTTGACCGCATCTACTACAAAATTTATCACCTTGAGCTGGTATTCTTTCTTCTCTTATTCTCACTTTAGCAATTCTAAATCCTTCTTCGCCTTCTGTAATAAATGCTTTATCAACATAACCTAATTGTCCTTTTTTTGGTGTTATAGAAGCATCTATAAATGTATCTGGATTGCTTATATTATTTGTCACTTTTCCAATAATCACTTTTTTATCATCTAATAGTGTATTTTCTCTAATTAATCCGTGTTCATCTAAATAAGAATAATCATAACCAGGTTTTTTGCCAAATACTGTTTTTGTTTCAATATTTATAAATTTTGAATCTACATTTGTTCCAGCAACTTTTGTGCTTTCTTCACGTGCTTCATACATATTAAAATAAGTAGTATTAAACATACCGCGCATTAAGGACGCTTCATTAAATAATATGGAATCCTCAACATTATATCCACCATAGGAACCAATGGCAACAATGGCATTTACTCCATAAGTATGTTCTTCATTATAAATATATTTCAAATAGCGACTTTTTACAAGAGGTATTTGTCCATTATTTAATACAACTCCCATTTTATCAATGCGATTTTGATAGTTTGTATTATATAAACTAACGCCTTGCTTGCTTTGTCCACAAGAAAAAAGATCTCTCGGTAGTTGATTATTTTCAGGAAATACAATTTGATTACCCATAATACCTAATAATAGCGATGGATGAATTTCGCAATGACTAGTAAACTTGGTAATTTGTTCGCTATATGTTGCAATTAATGCTGATTCGGTTTCCGAAGTATCTAAATAATCTATTATTCCGCCCTTTTCAATTAGTTCATCAATTGCGTTTACGGGATCAATTGATTCAGATTTATCATATAAATCACTAAAATTGAAAAATACTTTATTAGATTTAATAAAACTATTTAAATCAACAGTAACTTCTTTTTTCTCACTATTTAAAATTTTAAATTTATTAAATCCAATTAATAATTCTCCATATTGAAAATCTTGCGAAATCATTTTATTATAAATAAATTCATTTTCATAACATAATTTATTATTTTGTAAATAAAGAACAGGTCTTGTTAATCTACCAGAATCACTATAAATATAAATAATATCTTCTTTTATTGACCAATTAATACTTGTATATATTGGTATTAATCCAATTCGTCTGTATTTTTTTAATAAGTCAATTACTTCAACGGGTTTAGTTACTATTCCAACCCATGCACCATTTACAAAAACTTTAGTACAATAAGCAATATAATCAATAGTGCATTCGCTTAATAATTCCATAAAAAATACTGTGCGCAATAGCTCAATAATTGGTTTTCCAGAATAACCACTTGTTATTAAACATCCAAGAGACATATGTTTATGTAAACCAACATTTCCACCATCCGGAGTATCAACTGGATCAATAATACCCCATTGAGATGAATGTAATAATCGCGGACCAATAACTTTAGCACTAGAATCTAAAGGTAAATTTAATTTACGTAAATGAGATAAAAAAGAGTTATATGATAAACGATTTAAATCTTGAACTATTTCAGGTCGTTTTGTATGTTCTTCTGCGCCCCAATTACCTTTAAATGCTTTTTTGAATCCGTTTTCTAATACGCGTTCTTTGAAAAATTCTAAATAGTTATTTTCTATTAAACTAATAAAATCATTTTGGTAAAGTCCTTTTTTGTAATAATATTCTTTATCTATTTTTTGAAAAATATGCTTTTGTTGTAAAGTGTAATATTCTTTAAATAAATCATAAATAAGTGTTCCTGCTAATTCAACTCTTTTAAATTTAAAACTATCACGATCTGTTGATTTTTTATCATTTTTATAAACTTGTAATAATTCTTTTACCATATGTCCTAAAAAGAATGCTTTTTCGGTGAATTTATTTTCTCCTATATGTGGTAAGAAATAATCCATTAATATTTCTAAAATGTGTGATAATGTTTTACCTTTTGTTAATGTTGCTAAATATTTTAGTGCTACTTCTTGATTAAAAATATTACCTGCATCATGAATTGATGGGATAAATAATGAAATGTAATTATCATATTTTTCTAAATCTAATAAACATGTTTTAATAATTTCTTTATCGCTTAATATACCTAGCGCTCTCATTAATATAAATAGTGGAACTGGTTTGCGAATATTTGGAACATTAACTAAAATTTGATTATTGCTATATTTAGTATCGGGACGTAATATTCTTATACTAAGAGTTCTTATTGGTTTAGAAGCATCTTCTGAAACAGAGCGTATTTCTGCAGAGTGACTATATAGTTCATTAAAATCTGATTTAACATAAAGCATATTGTCAGCAAATTTTTCTTGACATATAAGAACTTTTTCTTTACCATCAACAATAAAATATCCACCATGATCATTTCTACATTCTCCCATATTGAATTTTACAATTGGATCTAAATTATTTAAAATACATAAATCGGAATTTAACATTATTGGAAATTTTCCTAAATAAATTTTCTCTAATAATGATTTTGTTTCACTATATTGTCCCTCACTATTCATTATTTTATAAACTACTTCTACATCAACATGAAGAGTTATAGCGTAAGTCATATTTCTTAAACGTGCTTCATTAGGAAACATATAGTGTTCTCGATTTGTATCATATATTATTGGTTTTCCAAAATAAAGTCGTTTTCCATCAATCCCCCCTATATATATTTCTGCTCTGTAATTATATTCTTTTGTTGTTTCATCTTGTTCTTTTATTATTAATATTGGATTTTTTTCTTTAAAAATATTATAAATTTTGTTATTATAAAAATCATTGAAAGATTCTAAATGATGTTTTACTAATATATTTGGGTCATGACTAAAATATTTATCTATAATTAACCACGCTAATTCTTCGTGATTAATAGAACTACTTTCAGTTTCTTCTAGTGATGGTATTTTACTTTTACTAGTCATTGTAAATATTAGTATTAATTAATACTAATATTTTATATGTTAATAATTATAACATTATATATTAAATCATTAAAGGAGTTACAGAATATGTTATAATAATTAAACCTAAAATAACAAATAATAATAATAATGGTAATATTACTAAAAACCACGAAATTTCTTTGTATCCTGCTTTACATAGTGAATTTAATATGAAAGTCCAAAATAAAATATATACTGCTTTAAATACAAATATCAAAAATGTATTTGGAATTTCACATTCAAATGCTCCTAAACAATATCTTGTTGTGTTGCCAAAATTTTGTATAGCAATAATAATAAATATTAATACCGATAAAAATAAATAAACAAAAGCTGGCGAGC
>Ga0209355_1001747_pt1 | contig 12273 bp, 11 predicted proteins | sample LauGreSBDMM110SN_3_FD_187563 | JGI IMG/M metagenome (GOLD analysis project Ga0209355, IMG submission 187563) | Freshwater lake microbial communities from Lake Michigan, USA - Sp13.BD.MM110.SN (SPAdes) (version 2) | ecosystem: Environmental > Aquatic > Freshwater > Lake | place: Lake Michigan...
AATCGACGCAGATGGGCAACATAGAGCCGAACATGCAAAAACGATTCTGGAATCTGCAGACGGATTCGACATTGTAATTGGAAGCAGATTTGCTGAATCAAAACACAATTACGATGCGGGTTTCCTGCGACGGCTAGCGATCAGATTACTATCATCAGCTATTTCAAAAATATGTAAGACAAAGCTAACTGATGTTACCTCCGGCTTCAGATTATCTTCGAGCTCTGCAATTGAATTGTTCATGAAAGATTATCCAGTGGAATATTTAGGCGATACTGTTGAATCGTTAGTAATCGCGCATAAGTCAGGACTTTCGATCAAAGAAGTCCCGGTTCAAATGTCTAAGCGCGAATTCGGTTCGCCAAGCCAAAATTTTATAAAATCAAGTTGGTATCTCTTGCGCGCAATTCTCGTCGTTATCTTGTCACTATTGCACAGGAAGTAAATAGAAAGGATTAGGAAATGCTTAAAGTAACAATGGGTGTAACAATATTTTTTACAGTAATTTTTATTTTTGAATTACTTAGACGTAAAGCATTACGCGAAAAATATGCATTGGTTTGGATCGTTACTGCGCTCTTACTTGTTGTTGGGACTCTGTTTCCTGACCTTGCCATCAGATTAAGTACGTTTTTAGGATTCGCCACCATAGCCAGTTTTCTAATGGTTTTCTTTGGCTTAATCATGCTCTTTATAACCATGCAGCTAAGTTTGGAATTGGGAAAAGTAGAAGATCAAAATCAAAGGCTTGCTGAAGAATTAGCATTACTCAAACTGAAATCTGTTGAGTAAAACTCCCGCTTAAATCACTTTTTATTTCTTCAGCTAATTAAGCACATTTAATTTCCCGTTATAGTAGAAACATGTCAACCGTTTCTATTCTGGGCAGTACTGGGATGCTTGGGTCTAGCGTTGGGCAAGTGTTTTCAGGATTCGATGGAGCTGTAGTCGGATCAACTAAGCGAAACGACCCGGATCCTTTTCTGGACCAAAGTTTTTTTCTCGATGCGACCGTGCGCGAGTTACCTGAAGCACTTCACAAACTGGGACCAACTGATTATGTGATCAACTGCATCGGAGTTATAAAGCCCTACATTTCTGAAGATTCTGCAGCAAGCCGCGAACGCGCGCTTCTAATCAACAGCGTTTTTCCATATTCATTGGATTCCCTTGCAAATGACCTTGGATTCAAGATCATTCAAATTGCAACTGACTGTGTTTTTTCCGGACTTAAAGGTAAATACTTAGAAACTGATTTACATGATGCAGTTGATACTTATGGTAAATCCAAAAGCTTAGGTGAAGTCCCGTCAGCGAATATGATGAACATCAGAGTGTCAATTATTGGACCTGAAGCTGGCCGCAGCACTTCACTTTTTGAATGGGTACGAAATCAACTGGAGAATTCCGAGATCAATGGTTACTCAGATCACTACTGGAATGGAGTTACTTCCGCAGGTTTTGCTCGGATCTGTCGTGGCTTAATCGAAAATAATGGATTTGTCGCAGGCACTCATCACTTGCTGCCAAGTGATTCAATGACAAAATTTGACCTAGTAACCGAGATAGCAAACAAGAGCGGTCGAAAAGACATACAAATCCTCAAAGGCCCGAGCGGCAACAAGGTGGATCGCACTCTAGCGACCACCAACGAGCCCCTTAATGCCCAATTATGGGCTAACGCTGGATACCTATCTATTCCAAGCATCTCTGAATTAGTTGCGGAAATAGAACTGTGAGTTAGTTCTCTGTAAGGTTTATTTAGCATTGAATTATTGTTTGATTGGTGGGGCAATGGGAAATCTAAAAATTAGTGACTCGGTGGTAACAATTACCGGAGGCACTGGGTCCTTTGGCTCAACCATGGTTAAGCACGTGCTCTCAAAAGGTGCCGCTGAAGTAAGAATATTTAGTCGTGATGAGGCTAAACAGGACGACTTAAGGAATGCGCTGCAGGATGATCGTGTCAAGTTTTATATTGGTGATGTTCGAGATGCGTTAAGTATTGATTCTGCCGTAAGGGGCTCTAATTTAGTTTTCCATGCCGCCGCTTTAAAGCAAGTGCCATCCTGCGAATTTTTTCCGCTTGAAGCTGTCGCCACTAATGTTCAGGGCAGCGCAAACGTCCTACGAAGCTCTCTAAATTTTGGAGTAGAAGCAGTTGTTTGTCTGAGCACAGACAAGGCGGTCTATCCCATAAATGCAATGGGAATGTCCAAGGCCTTGATGGAAAAAACTGCAACGTCATTTGCTCGAAACAACCCAAAATCTAAAACCAGAATTGCAGTAACAAGATACGGCAATGTTATGTTTTCTCGAGGATCAGTTATTCCCTTATTTCTCAAACAAATAAAAGAGGGCAAGTCCATCACGGTCACAGATTTGAACATGACTAGATTTTTAATGTCGCTTTCAGATTCAGTAGATCTAGTAAATTATGCGTTTGAAAATGCTGTGACAGGTGACCTACTAGTTAAAAAGGCACCAGCAGCAACAGTTGAAGTACTTGTTGAGGCGCTAAAGCAACTTTGTAATGCACCAGAAACCAAAACTCAATTGATCGGCGTCAGACATGGGGAAAAAATCTATGAATCCCTGCTCAGCACTGAAGAGATGGCACATGCCATTGATCAAGATTCGTATTTTCGAGTGCCGTTAGATTCGCGGGGCCTTGACTATTCCATTTATTTTGAGGAAGGTGAGAGCCGAACGACTGAATTATCTTCCTATACCTCCGATAACACAGAACGGTTAGATGTAGATGGAGTTAAAAAGTTGTTGCTGACATTGCCAGAAGTTAGAAAAGAACTAAACCTGGCCGAAAGCTCCTAGCAGATCGTTAAGGGAAACATAATGAAACCAACAATAATTACAATCGTAGGAACCAGGCCAGAAATCATTCGACTTGCTCGCCTTATTCCGCTGCTTGATGAAACTGTGAACCACATATTTGTTCACACTGGGCAAAATACCGACCCGAAACTAACTGACATATTTTTTTCAGAATTAAAGATACGTAAACCCGATTACTTTCTAGAAGTGAATACCGCAAGCCTTGGATCAGTTTTGGGAGATACTTTAATCAAGGTTGAAGAGATTTTCATCAAACATAAACCAAATGGCGTTGCAATTCTGGGAGACACAAATAGTTCTATTGCGGCGGTCCTAGCAAAGCGAATGCAAATTCCTGTGTACCACATGGAAGCTGGCAACCGATCTTTTGATGAAAATGTGCCAGAAGAAACAAATCGAAGAATGATAGATCATGCGGCTGACTTCAATCTGCCTTACACCGAGCACGCTCGCCGCAATTTACTAAATGAAGGACTTCATCCCAGGCGGATTCTATTAACGGGTTCCCCTATGAAAGAAATCTTGGACCACTTCAAAAATGACATTGAAGGTAGTTCCATCCTGGAGACTTTGAAACTGAAGAAAAATGAGTATTTCCTTGTGAGTGCCCATAGACAAGAGAACGTAGATTCAGAAGTACGATTGTGTAATTTGCTGGAATCCCTCTTGGGAATAAGTCAAACCTGGGGTTTGCCAGTTGTGGTTTCAACTCACCCTCGAACTCGTAAGCAAATGCAGTCACTTCCAGGATCCAAAGAGATTCCAAATGTGCTGTTTCACGAACCATTTGGCTTCTTTGATTACAACAAACTGCAGGTCAACGCCAAATGTGTAATTTCTGACAGTGGATCGATAAGCGAGGAGTCTTCGATTCTTGGATTTCCTGCTATCACGATTCGGGATTCAATGGAACGGCCAGAAGCTTTGGATTCAGGTTCAATCATTATGACTGGACTTCGAAAAGATGAAGTTTTAGCAGGAATAGAAGCTGTAATCTCGCAACGAAAATCATTTGAGAGCACAATGCCGCTCGGGTATGAGGTGTCAGACTTTTCTAAGCGGGTTGTGAATTTCATACTTTCAACTGTTTGGCGCCATCACGAATGGGCTGGCTTACGTGAAGTAGCTAGACCAACTGACTAGATGAAGATTTTTAAGTCAATTTGTCATAAAATGGTCAAATGAACAAAAAAGCACTGATTACGGGTATCACAGGTCAAGATGGTTCATATTTAGCGGAACTTTTATTGCATAAAGGTTATGAGGTCCATGGAACCATCAGACGGTCTTCCTCATTTAATACTGATCGGATTGACCACTTGATTTTTGATCGGCATCTCAAAGGCCGCCCTAACCTTAATTTGCACTATGCAGATTTAACGGATGGTTCGCGGCTTGCGACACTCTTAAATGAGATTCAGCCAGACGAAGTTTATAACCTAGCTGCTCAATCTCACGTACGAGTTAGCTTTGATGAACCAGAATACACAGGCGATACAACTGGCCTAGGCACGATCAGATTGCTTGATGCGATGCGCCTGACTTCCCCGGAGGCAAAATTTTATCAAGCTTCCAGTTCTGAAATGTTTGGCGCAACACCACCACCACAAAATGAAGAAACTGCTTTTTACCCACGATCACCTTATGGCGCTGCAAAGGTTTATGCATATTGGATTACTAAGAATTATCGTGAAGCCTATGGAATGTTTGCTTGTAACGGAATTTTATTCAATCACGAATCTCCACGGCGCGGTGAAACGTTCGTGACTCGAAAAATTACCAGAGCGGTCGCGCGAATTAAAGCGGGAATTGACAGTGAGCTATATCTAGGAAACTTAGATGCAGTTCGAGACTGGGGTCATGCCGCAGAATACGTTGAGGGCATGTGGATGATGCTTCAGGCAGATGTCCCAGATGACTATGTATTGGCGACCGGGACATCAACGTCAGTCAAAGATTTTGTGAAGTTTTCCTTCGAAGCTGTGGACCTAGATTGGAATGATTACGTAAAGTTTGATCAGCGGTACTTGCGCCCAACTGAGGTCGATGCCCTAATTGGAGATGCATCCAAGGCAAAGAAGAACTTAGGTTGGGTTTACAACACAGAGCCACAACAACTTGCAGAACTTATGGTGCGCGCCGACATAGAAATTCTTAGGCATTCGGGATCTACCTGGATCGATAAGTTCGAATGGCGCTACTAGCAGTCTCCAACTGTTTGGCAATGCTATGAGCTCAAGCCGAAAAGTAATTCTGGTATGTATGGTCGACAGTATTCACACTGCCCGCTGGCTCAGCACATTCTCTAGTGAAAAAATACGTTTCATACTGATGCCTTCTACACCAAATCGAAGCATTCACCCAATAATAAGAGATTTAATTCATGGAAATCCCAATCAAAAATCAACAGTAGAGATTAGGCCATTTGGCGGAAAACTTTCGATTCCACTTTGGCTGATGGATATTTTGTTTAGAGATTGGATTCGTGGAGCAATTCTCTCTAGATTGATTAAAGCCTTGAAACCAGATTATGTACATGCTTTAGAACTGAATCATGCCGGATACATAATGTCCCACACCCAAAAGCACTATAAGCCAAATTTAGTAAAGTTCATGGCGACTAACTGGGGGAGCGACATATTTTGGTTCCAACAGTTTTCGACCCACCGTAAACGTTTAAGAAGACTTTTAACCGGGCTTGATTTTTATTCAGCTGAGTGTCATCGAGACTTAGCACTGGCGACAAAGTACGGATTTAAAGGGCAATTCATGGAAGTATTCCCAAACGCAGGTGGGTTCGAACATTCGCAGCTAAATAGGAATCTCACCAAGACATCTGATCGAGAAATAATTCTCATCAAGGGTTATCAAAGTTTTGTCGGACGCGCGATCATGGCGCTGGAAGCGGTCAGTTCAATTTCCAAAGATCTGTCTACCTACAAATTTGTGGTTTATTCTGCAAACTACAAGACCCAGAGATTAGTCAAAAAACTCAGATCACAAAATGGGCTAGAAATCACTTGCTACAGAAAGAAGCAATTGAGCCATGATGAGATGCTCTCGTTGTTCGAGGCTGCAAGAATCTACCTTGGAGTATCGCTTTCTGACGGAATAAGCACTTCACTTCTAGAGGCTATGGCTGGAGGGGCATTTCCGATTCAAACAAGTACATCCTGCGCCGACGAGTGGGTGGTAGATGGACTTTCTGGTTTTCTGGTTGAAGCCAGTATTGAAAGCATCTGCCAAGCCCTACTTGTAGCGAGCACCAATGATGAGTTAGTTGATGCAGCCAGTGAGATAAACCTGCAATTGGTTCGAAACAAACTGGATAAGACTGTTCTAAACGAGAAACTAATTAGGTTCTATTCAGTCTGACTTATTGCTTGAAATAGAGTCACATTTATCCGAGCTGAAGGTTTTGTGAGTCCTACACTCCAACACGGCGTTCTAGTCGCACCCATTTAGCCGGAATCCAGTTTTCTGGCTCCTTGTACTCCATGGAATCAAACATTGGACTTGGAAAAACTACAATGGAATCTTCAACAAGTTTCGAACTCAAGAAACCACCCCACCAGCTAAATGAACTATTGGCACAGACAACGCCCTGGCACTTCCCGAGCAGATTCAGATGCTCAATGGCTCGATCACTTGCACTTGGATCTACAACCCTGGAAATCTTTACGTACTGTCCAAGTATTTGGCTAGCTAGTTCAGGCTCGTCTGAAAAAAGCCAAATTGGTCGTTCTCCGATTCTTTGAGTAATTAATTTGATGGCACTTGCGTAATAGTCCGGATCGGGCCGACCATAAATTGAGCCCAGTTTTTTATAGTCTCCAAGCCGGACATGTATTGCAATTGGTGATTCTTCTGCCAACTCTTTGGCAACTTGCAGGTACCACTGGCTTGGATTGCGAATCTGCGAAATTTGCTGAGCGAGTTCATCTTGGCAGTCGGGAAAATAGGCAGGTGATCCGCAATACGAATTAATTACAACGGATTTGCGAATAGCCTTAAACACTTCAATTTGGTCACTTGATTCATTCGCAAAGATTCCAAATTTGAGAAGCAGTTTTGGCGCCCGATCTCCAATTAATCTCTGCATCGTCAATATTTTGCTTTGCAGTTTTGAACTGTTCCCACTTGTGTGTCTGGTTATAGCTATCTGATTTTTGAACTCATTAAGCTCTAAATGTCTGCTAGCAACCCCATCATTTAATGCCACTTTGGGATTGAGCAATGAGTCATCTACCGTTATCTGGCGATCGAGATTAATAGACAGCTGTAATGCCGCCCCGTATTGGAAAAGCTGATTTCCAAGTCCGCCTCTCGGATACAAAACAATGTCGCCGGCTGACCTACTCATCGCGGCCTCGGAGCCTCCAGACTCTGACGAATGGACGCCTTGATTTGGCTAGAAGCTTGCTACGAAAAATCAGATCAAAAATAGTCTCTCTGTTAGAGAGTGAAAAAAGATTCATCACTCTGCTGGCAATGGGAGCCTTTCCTAATGAGTACTGATTAAGTGGAGGGTGTTTATTGGCTGAAGATTCAAGAAAATTTACTCGCGCGTATCCTGGATTTAAGTGTAGATTCTGGGCAACCGTTGATTCACGGCCTAGGCCAAGTTGGGTTAATGAACTGATTAGAAACTGGGATAGATGTTTATTTGTATACCCAAATCTTCGAACAAGAGACTCCGAGATCATGTTGCGGGCAAGATCTTGGATCTCTTTGCTCTTTATCCGAATGTCAATTGCTTGATTGATCGACTTAATTAGTTTGCGCCAGTGCTCATCGCTGGTTGCCAAAGTAAGCACTTGATCAACTTCCTTTGAATGGAAGAGTTCGACTAAACCTACAAAGATCGCTCTATCATTAGCCAGACTAGATGTAATGGCAGCAGCGTTTCCAGAGTAGACCCGGTAATGCATGGTTTCTTGGGGTATGTATCTGACATCTGCAATACACATGATTTGTAACAAAATCTCAATGTCGTTAAATGCGCTCGTATGCCTAGAAGTATTGACTCGCTGCAAGCTCGACTTCTTTAGAGCACAGGCTGGGAAGTTTACTGGGGAAAGTTGCAAACTCAACATGAAGTTTTCCAGGCGGTCTGTTTTGGACAATTTTGATGAAAGTGTGGGTGGTGAGAGCTTTACATTTCCTTGGCCATCGATTCGCTGCATCGCTGTAAAGACGATTCCAACACCCTCAGCCTCTTCCTGCAGGGCAGCCGCTAATGTCGCAATGTGATTTGAGTGGTAATAATCGTCTTGATGGACCATAACAATCCACTCACAATCAAACTGGTCAAGACGGTCCAAGAATGAACTAATTGCTCCAATATTTTGATCATTCATAAATAATGTGTACTCGTTCTTCAAAGTACTTGTGGAAAGAATTTTTGAAATCATTTCAACGGTGTTGTCAGTAGAAGCGTTATCAAAGATTCTTACCTTAAATGCATGATAATCCTGAGCTTCGAGTGAACTTATTACTTGCTCGATCCATGGCTCGGCATTATAGGTACCGAGAAAAACTTCAAAGAGTTCTTTACTCATTTAATTAACTAGATTAAGTTAACTAAGGATTCGCAAACACGTTCAATCGATGCTTTACTCAATTTAACTCCACTTGGAAGATTGATTGAATTAGCGCCAATTCGTGTTGCTACGGGTCCAGGCTGGTGCTCCCTGTCCCAGATTGGATACTGACTGATTGCAGGAAATACTGGTCGGGTATCTATCCCATCCGCCTTCAGCTTTTCCATCACTTCATCACGGGATATCTTTAAGTTGTCGCTAAGGGTAACGCTGTTCATCCAGTGAATAGAGCGAGTCCTTGGTGATTCGAATTGCATCTTAAGCGAGTCATGATTGCCAAGTAACTCTTTATACCACCCAGCAATTCTTCGTTTTTGATTAATTTGGTTCTCACTGCGCTCTACCTGAGCCAGACCCAAAGCTGCGGTGATGTTATTCATCTTGTATTTGTAACCTAGCTCTTCAATCCAGAAAGTTCCTGGCTTACGGCCATGGTCTTGAATTTTTCGAGCCCGCTCATACAGATCAGGATCAGAAGTAACAAGCATTCCACCCTCGCCAGTCACTAACATTTTGGCTCCTTGAAAACTGTAAGCTCCAAAGTCGCCAAAACTTCCAGCAGCTTTGCCATCAATCAAAGTTCCAATTGCAGGCGCTGCATCCTCAATGATGTAAAGACTGTGATCTTTGGCAATCTTGGTAATGGCAGTCATGTCAGCTGCAAAGCCATATAGATGCACTGGCATTATGGCTTTTGTTTTTTCAGTGATCTTCTGCTTAATAGATTCAGGATCAATGCACCAAGTGTCAGGATTAATGTCCGCAAAAATTGGAGTTGCCCCGACGTAGCGAACTGCAGATGCCGTTGCGACCCAGGTAACTTCAGGAACTATAACTTCATCGCCAGGACCGATTCCCAGTGCTAGTAGTGACAGGTGCATAGCACCAGTACAACTGCTGGTTGGCAAAGCAAACTTAGCGCCAACGTATTCAGCAAACTCCGCTTGAAACCGGTTCAAGTAGTCCGAGTGATGATTGTTCCAGCCCCACAGTGTCGCATCGCTTACATAAGATAATTCTCTGTTTGAAATCGATGGACCAGCAGTCAGGATTTCACCTTGTGCCAATTTTGAATCCCTTAAATTCTTGCCCATGATAATAAAGTGATCTGAAATATTCTCGGCAGATTCAACCAAATTGATTTCACCGCCAGCGCCAACATTGGCGAGGCCGATTCTGCTGATTTCGTGATAGTCATTTCTCAGGTAAAAATCTACGGCGTGGGAATTTGAAGCAAGAACCCTAAGTTCAAGAGATTCAAGTCCAAGCTCTTCACTTGCGAACCGCTCCAATTCACGAAGGGCGCTGTTGACGATGCCTGGAACTTCTGTTTCGCCGCGCAATACATTGTCGATTTCGCAGCGAGTTTCGTCCAACTTCAAAAATCCTATGTGGCCAAGGTACTTACCGCTTGGATCCTGCATTAAGAACAGCAGTCTGTTTTCATTTTCAATGACCGCACTTTTAAGCCATTTGGAGGTGCCCGCGTCTGTTACTTCAAATCTCGATGGATATGCGTACTGGTGAGCTGAGCGCCATTTACCCATGGCTGAAATTAGTGTTGAATCGTCCTCAAAAAATTTTCCAATAGGTACCAAATAGCAAGGTTTGTCGGTCGTTTCAACAAAAAATTCAATTGATCGTACTTGCGCTTCTCGTAGAGTCGACGCTGATTTCATGAAACTAAATACTTTTAGCACGTTTGATTCAATTGAGTAGTTTCCAGGGCGCATTTACTTATCCTCGTATGGGAGCAGTGGGTTTAATGCTATCAGATGATGGTTTTAAGTGGATGAGCAACGAATTAGCGAGCCCAAATTTATGTTCTCAAACAGTATCGAAAATGCAAATCTTTCTAGGGTTAGCACCTTAAAACCAAGCAATGCTCCAGAGGCAACACACATTAGCTTCTCAATTTCTGTGGTCAGCATCTTTTGAGTCCAATTTGGTGAAGCGGCTAATGCCTAGCCCCAGGTTTTAAATGGATTTGCCAGGACGAAACTCAAAGTGCAAATTTGATAACACTATGCCTGCCGCGACATGTTCGAGGCGTTCAGCCTTGAAAGTGACTTTGTTGATTCGTCAAGCACTGAAACCTTTGCGAATCTAGCTGCAGTTTGTTTTATGGCCTCCATCAAGTCAATTGATTTACGCCACTTAGGTGACACTTCATCGGCAATCGAAGTCCATAGTTGTCGAGCTGGATGAGTGCAGCCTCGAACCCATGGCTTGCCAAGAAATGACCTGTGAAAGTGGATCATTGCAGGATCGGTAATTGCATCTTGAATGTCAGCTGGATCTTCCGACACATCGACAGTTCTTAGCCTCTTCATCAAGTGGTAGGGCATCAAGTTATAGCGAGGATGCATGTAATCAAAATTGCCATTTAGTATCAAGTTAAGCGCATCTTGATCAACACACGGCAATTCGTAAGATGCCAACAGATCAAGACAACGTTCCGTTATTTTTTCGTCGCGCCACATGCTGAGGTTTATTCTCAACAGACCAGTGTTTATATATGGAGCTTTTGGATTTACTCCAAGCTCGCGCCAAGGTCTCCACATTGAAGGAAATCCAATGAAACTGACATGAGAATCGATAACAGCTGAAACTGGTGTTATTAGCTCTTGGTCCCAAACATCACTCAAATCATCAAGAACAACGACATCGGCATCCATGTAGATTGCCTGTTCGTACTCTTGCAGTAAGAATTTTGGCGCAATGATGTCGTATGCAGTCGCAAGTGGAAATCCATGCGAGAGCTTTATCTCAGAAAACTCATTTCGATCCACAGGCATAACTTCCACGGATACGTTGTCAAAACAAATTTCTTTAAGTTTGGATACCTGCTCGCGGTTCCAGCCATTTCCAAAAACCATGAGTTCAGTCGGATGACGTTGTGTTGCACTGAGGCTTTTAACTAAAACAGCCGCCTGATCAAAATAGTTTGCATCAGCCGCTGTGTATAGCAATCGAATTCCCACTGGATTTACCTCTCGGATCAATTTAGAACACATTGTTGCGAAAACGCAACGTGCTCTTGACCCCTGTGCTAATTCGCCAAGTGGGCAAATGTTCACACACCCTGAATAAGCAGATGCAAAAATTGGCGTTTTGGCGCTCCCAAGACCTAAACAATCCTAACTGAATGATTCGCCCAAGCGCTGTAAGGATCATTGCCTTCAGGGCGCATTAACTCATTCTTATTTGGTGGCAGTTATTGTTATGATGTCATTTGATGGTTTTAACCGTACGTGCAGCGAATTAGCGGGCCGAATTTATGTCTTTAAGCAGTATCGAAATTGCTAATCTCTCGAGGATTAGCACTCTAAAAATGATCCATGCCTCGAAGGCAGCTCATCTTGGGTCATCTTTATCTGTTATCGATATTCTCTCGGTCTTGTTTGGCAACTTTGCCAAAGTGTCACCTGTAGACCCAGATTCACTTTCGAGTGACCAAGTGATCGTGTCAAAGGGTCACGCCGCCGCGGGAACTTACGCAGTGTTATCTCACGCAGGTTTTTTCAACACCAGCTTGCTAGATGAATATTGTAAAGACGGAGCAGCGCTAGGCGGCCATGTCACTTATGGAAAAGTTCCTGGCATTCCATTTTCGACTGGCTCACTCGGCCATGGACTGCCGCTAGGAATCGGACTGGCATTGGCACGCGTTCGGGCTTCCAGTGACGCATTCGTGTTCGTAGTCATGTCTGATGGTGAGTGTGATGAAGGCACTACTTGGGAGTCAGCTCTAATAGCTAATCAATTTAAATTAGGAAACCTAGTTGCCCTGATTGATCGAAATCGACAACAGTCA
>Ga0209355_1001751_pt1 | contig 12246 bp, 26 predicted proteins | sample LauGreSBDMM110SN_3_FD_187563 | JGI IMG/M metagenome (GOLD analysis project Ga0209355, IMG submission 187563) | Freshwater lake microbial communities from Lake Michigan, USA - Sp13.BD.MM110.SN (SPAdes) (version 2) | ecosystem: Environmental > Aquatic > Freshwater > Lake | place: Lake Michigan...
CCCAGTTATTTAATAAGATACTCATGTGCATTGTCTCATGCATAACTCCTGTAGCTTTTTCTGTAATATTATATTTTTTAAAGGTACCTAAGTTTATAAACAAGAATGGTTTGTAAGGATCTTTAGCAATAAGTTTTTTATCTGCCGGATCATAATTAGTTAATCCATATATATAAACACCATTACCTTGATCTCCATCTTTAGGAGTAGTCATATCAACTTCTTCTGCTTGAGCATCTGCACGGTTAAGACCATGCATCTCTTCTACATTATAATAATCAAAAATTTCAGTAGCATCCTTACCAATTAATAGTAAGTATTTACCCATGTCAATTTTTTTCATAATTTTATTTACTTACCTTGACCTCGGTATAATTTTTTATAATTCTTAGAAGACTTAAGTTTAGAAACTTTAGTTTTTGCATGAACACCAGTTCTGGAAACTTTTGGTTTATCTAACTTAATAAATGTATCTTTAATTTTTGCCATAACAATTTATATATATATTAATATACAAATAATTTATTACTTACACAAATGTGTATTATTCTGTATCATAAAACATTCTTTCAGAATCTTCTGTATGCCATTTATCAAATCCTTCACAGTTATAATAATCTTTGTTGACTAAGTAATCTGGTTTTTCTGGGAATAGTTTAGTTACAAATGAAGGTTCAGACCATTTGATTCTGTTATTAGGTTGGAGTGCAATCTGACCATTGTCAAGTAAAATAATATGGTGACTTTTATGTTCTAGTGGATCTTCTGCTAAAGATAAATCTGTGTTAAGATCATTAGATCCCCAGTTTATAGTCCCGTAATAACTACCCGGGTAAAACTTATGATCTTTCATATATACTTCTACATTGGTATCATAAAGATAAGAGAGATGGAGAAGAGTAAAGTTATAAGAAAAACAATTCCATATCTGTAAGTAATGAAAAGGTAGATCTGGATCCGGTATCTTTGGTTCATGTAATAAAGCATGACTTGGTAACTTATCTCTAAGTACACCATTCTCTAAGAGTACTTGAAACAATGCTGCCTGACCAGGTAAACATCTCACAGATATAATAACCCCTGGTGTAAATTCTCCATGACCTTTTTTATGTTGGTACATGTATTCATTTCTTACAAATACTTTAAGAGGAAAAAAGTTATGCTCTATATAAGCCATAGTAAATATTTTAGAATACAAATATAGATAACATTTGTGACATCACCTATATATAAAATTTAGGGTAGGTGTTTATTTCCCCGGGTATATTCTATTTCAGATGTACCCTCCCAGGATGTCAAGTTTATTGCACTAAAAACTGGACAAAGGAATATGGTTTTTTAGTATGTAAGAGGTTGTGAAGGGGATATAGTAATTGACCCCCCGGGGTGACAGGACTTGGGTGGTACCCCCCATATAAATCTACTATATATATACACATTAGTAATATTAATTTATATTTTTTTCCTGCGGAAAACTTCTTTTCTAACTAACAATAAATATTTAAATACTAAATTATGATATCTACTGTAACTTTAAGATTAATCAATGGGACGTTGAGTTTAATACAAACTGTAAAATATAATGATGGTACTACCGTTGTTAGATTACTTGATAGGAACTTTATACCTGTTGAGATAATCAAACCTAGGGGCTAAAGCCCCTTTTGTCCTGCGGACCGCTTTACCATTCTTTTCTCACTATAAGCAAACAATTTAATTTATATACTATGGCTACATTTAGCAAAACACAATCAATCGGGGTATTTGCTACCTTGAATTCAATCAACAAAATAGACCTTGTCATTAACCCTCACACAGGGAAGACATTTGGTGTAAGTGACACAGGTACTACCTTCAGGGTTGGTGCTGACATTACTGCATTAAGTGGTGATTTGAGTGTATCTTTGTTCTCACCTGCAGATGGTGAAGAATCTTGGATGATTCACAAGACGGGACAGTCCAATGTCCAAAGCACTCTAGTATTCTAGGGTGTTTTTTGTCTTGCAGACCGCCATAAATCTTTTTTAAACTAAATAAAAAATATACATATGATATCATCAGTGGAAGAAATGTACAGTGCATTAGCATTAGTAGAGAGTGACATACTTAAATGTCAAGAGTATATAGCATTAAATCCAAATGCTATAGATGTACAGTATTCTATAGACAGGATACCAGAACTTACAGCATATGCAGAACATATCCAAAATGGTATTGAAGCTGCTATAAGTTCAATGGAAGATTAACTCTTATAGGATTTACTCTCATCTAAGCATGGTCTTATACTACCATTGAGACTATAGTTCTCCGTAATGGATGTATATCAAGGGTTGCAACCTTGTGAGAGTACAACAACTGTGGGGGCGAATCCCTTTAGGGTACCAGTTATTACAGCAATGTAATTAGGGTCAAGTGAAGCCACAGGGTGAAGGGAACTACCAAAGTGTTCCCATTTTTTTAAATAACAATGGCTCTGTGCACAAGAGTCCTTTAGGAGGAGATCCTAAATGTAGAATAAAGATTAGGGGGTTCTACCATTGTTATTTTTTTGTCTCCACCCTGTGTAGCTTTGTGACTTTGGTATTGATAGTCAAGTAGTTATAAAATAGGACATTAAAACCTCGAGATATAAATAACTAGAAGAAGACATTAAACCCTTGATAGGTTTAATTAAATAGAGTATCCTTTGCACTGCGTGCCGCTTTGTATTTTTTTTCAACTAATTGGGATAATTATAATTTTAACCTTAAAAGAAAAAGACCTATGTCAACTTTTAGTAAAACTCAAAACATCGGTGTATTTGCACAGATGAATGGAATCAACAAGATTGACCTTGTTGAGAATCCTCACACCGGGAAAATCTTTGGTGTATCTGATTCTGGATTAACATTCAGAGTTAGTGAGAAAGTGGATGCTTTGACAAGAGATTTGTCAATCAGCTACTTTACACCTGCTGATGGTGATCCTAGTTGGATGATTCATCCGACAGGGGAGTCTAATGTACAAAGTACATTGGCATTTGCACCTGCTTCTAAGTAATTAGAAGTGGGTAGCAATACCTGAATATCTTATTGAATTGTTTTGAAACCCTATGAAAGTAGGGTTATTTTTTTTATAGTAAATGTTTTGCACTTTGTGCCACTTTAATTTCTTTTTCAACTAACATTAGTGTTTAATGTATTAAATGCTACAGATATAAAGAGAAAAAACATTATAGTGTGGATACTTATGTATGTATTAGTTAGGTATTTAACCTTATACCACATTCTTCCATTCCTCTATATGCTCTTATTCCTCTATTATTAATTAATAAATATAATTAATATAGCTAAACTCTACAAACAAGCAATTGTTTCCTACATACAAATCTTGTATTATCTCTCTCTCTACTTATAGATAGTTCTTCTACAACAATTAGAGAAAGAGATATTCCGGGATTCCAAAAAAACACCATTCAGGCATTAAATAAACACAATCCTGATTCCCAATAAAACAAGTTTAAAAACCTTAAATCAAACATTATGAAAACACTAATCTTCGCTTGGTACATTCTTACAAATCAAATAGTTTTACAGAAAACAGTTGATGGTAGGAAAACTTATAGAATGGAATTTAATCAACCTATACAAATTACAGAAGGTGATACCACATTTTATGGAACAACAGTAGATTATGCCTATAAAGGTGAAATCTATAATTTTATTGAAACAAAGAAATTTGTTTATAATGAAGACTTTTAATCTAGTCTTCTAAACGGTATCAGTTTATTGTTATTTGCAAGTAACAATTGATTGAGAAAGCCATCCCTATTGACTATGTAGGGATTTGCAGGTAAGAGTCCTGATTTAAGTATACATTGTTGTTGCCCTCAGAGTTTAAATACTCATGGCGTATGCGTTAAGTTCCCTTGTGGAAATACCAAAACAACAGGTCAGCTCTCGTGACCAAAAGATAAACCAGCAATGGTATAAAGTGGTATGTTGGTAACATATTGCGCAGGAGTAATCCTGTCTACAGAAGAGTATTGTATTAACCTATATTTTGGAATGCTTGTGGCCTAACGGTTGATGCATAGAGATATAGACTTTCTAACAGGTAGGAAGTTGAGACAGAAATGTCACATAGAAAATACAATAGGTAACAATAGTACATCTTTGCCAAGATGGAAGTTGTTATAAGTTAGGTATCCAATATGCTACTAGAAATAGTGTGTATTTGTATCAAACAGTAAGTAAGCTTGGCAGCTTAAAGCAATGTGAAGTTATAACTAAGGTACTCAAAAGGTATTAAGTTATATAAAGTTGAAACTACTTCACATGAATTCCTGAACCGCTAACTAAAATCTATATGATCTAAAAGCAAAAAATGTTTTAACACTTACAAGTGAAAATGCTCTTATCCTACTGCAATATGTAGGTACAAAAGACCCGCAAGGTTTATGTAAAGGGACTGATTAATATCTAGCTAACAGGCTGCAACCTGTGTATCTCGCAAGGAAGTTGGTATGAAAAGAAACTTATGGCACTGGTATGTAAAAGTATGATGATACTATAAATCATTGAGCATGTTGTTTACTTATAGAAATATAAGTGTGTATATATAGGGGAAACTCTTAATGATAACAACATGAAAGGTCAAATACTCATCCTTTCAGATTTTAATGCACCAATTCTACTTCACAAGGGTAGACAGTTGTAATGTATGTACGCACCCCTACTAGATTTTATCACTAGAAAGATGTTACGAAGGGTTTTAAATAAAGAAGACTGATAATCATCTTTTTAACCTGAATGAAACTTACATTATAACTGAGTGCAGAGTGAAATACTAATCAGAATCCTTGAACTAATGATAGGAACAGATTAACAATACAAATTAATTATAAGTAGGGTAGTATCCTATAGGTTAGGCAGCAATCCTGATTACAACTGATAAATTAAACAATAATGTTTATCTTTTTTTTATTAAATCTATAATATGAAATTTGAAAATTTAGAATTTGAATTTGATGAGATGGGTGAACATGCACATCACATTTTTGACAATTATTATGGTGTATCTGTAGTACGTGGCCCTTATACCCATGGTGGTAGAAAAGGACTTTATGAACTTGCAGTTTTACATATGCCACCTGGTGCAGAATATTCAGAACTTGTGTATGATACACCTGTTACTAATGATGTAGAAGGACATTTAACACCTGAAGATGTAACTAGATTGATGAAAAGAGTCAGCAAGTTACGTTTAAAACAAAAATAAAAAAGATGAAATATTCTTTTTTTTATCCTTAGCAGTTATATGGTGAAACTGCTCAAAATTACAATCAAACCAAAAAAAAACAAACAATGAAAGAAAGTATTTATTACAGTACAATAGTTAATATTAGAGCTTATTTGACTGATTTGCAAAAAGAAGAAATTAGAAAAGATTTACAAGAAAAGTTAGATAACTTAAAATCCTATGCTATGCAACCTACAAGTGACATAGAAGAAGTAAGAGAGAAACATAATATTTACCAAAATTTAATTTCTACAATATGAACCATCAACTTAAATTTGGGTATTCCCAACTAGGATTTAATATCTTAGTAAAAATTAATTGTAAGTTATCTCCTGCAGATGCAACAAGTTTAGAAAAAGAGTACAATGAAATTTGTATAATGCAAACCAGAAATGGTTATAGAATAGAAGGTAGCTTTTGCACTAAACAAAACAATGTTTATGTGTATACAAAACTTGAAGATTTTAAATTAAGTCTTGCTTTAAGACTTAATGATTACAAAATCAACAAGTTAATTGATAAATCTCAAGCACTTTTAAATCAAGAAAATATGAAATTATCAGTAGAAAAAATAGACTTTATATGAAAATAATACTAATATTAATGCTAATTTATTTAATAACCGTGATTTACATGTTTACTAAAATATAATCTTATGAAAAAACTAATTAAAAGAAAAGATTACCTATTGTTTTTACTTGATGAAGTAAAAAATGGAGATTCTGAATATGATTACAAACTTCAAACAATTAATGATATAGAATATCAGTTATATCTATTAGAAGCAGATATATATCATTACAAAATGATGAGACCTCTTAAAGTTATGTTATATGGTTTTATAGTAATTAGTGCAGTATTAATTGCTTATGCTATTTTTGCATAATGTGTAATACTATAACATCTGTATTAGGATTTGATCTTGATGCAGAAATTACAGATAATGAAGGGAATGTTTTAGCTTCCGGAACTACTTGTAATTATATACCTAAAGAAAAACCTGATTATATGTTTAATACTAATAATTATTCTAAATGGACCAACTTTAATGAAGGTTTGTTGAATAAAATTAGAGATTATAAGAAATATAATTAGGAGTTGTGTATCGTAAGATACTTTTCATAAAAATAATAAGGGATTAATAGTCCCTTTTTATTTGTAGCTATATAGTATTACTTTTTATTTTTTTTTTTAATTCTTATAAAAATAATTGTTATACATTTACTTGCATATATTTATATGCAATGTTGTATCAATTATCTAATGGAAAAGTAATCTATTTAACAATAGAACAGTATCTTGATCTAACTGATTTAGATATACAATATTTAATTGCTATGGATGCAGGTGATTTCACACCAAATCCTTTTCATGATTCAGCTTTAAATAACAAAATTATAGAAAAAGAATATGATTTTAGTTATATATCAGATGATGAAAATGAAATAAATGATATAATATCAGATGATTTATCAATTGATGACATTATTGATTTAAATGATTCCTTATCAAATTAAGGCGGTCAATCTAATTTAAAATTAAACAACAAACATTATGGATGGAAAAACAATTGTGCTAGGTAATAGCACAGGTGGGGTAATTCATACCTCAAAAAATACAGAATATGGATATATTCGTGTAGAACAAGAAAGAAGTTTATTTGACAATAAAGGATTTTTAAGAAGAAAACAAATTTCTGCTCTTATTCCTGGAACAATAGATGATTTAAAAAAAGCTGGCTTTTATGAAAAACAAGAATTACCTGGTAAAATTGTTATAATAGAACAAACTGAACCATTTAATAAGACTAATCCTGATCTTGATTTAAAAATAGCAGGAAGTACAGGAATTGTATGTACTAAAAATGGTAAATTAATTTACAGAAAACACTTTTATACTGTATTTACTGATGCTGATGATGAAATGATTCAACACAGTAATGGAGATGATATTAGTGAAGCTTACTTAATGGAAAAAACACTTACTAAACTAGAACCAAATGAAGAATTTGGATTATAAATTTAGTATAATTTAATTATAAGGTGCTTAACAGGCACCTTTTTTATTTATTTAATTATTAATTGTATATATTATGAAAAACAACAACAAACAAAAATTTATGTACTCAGGGACACTTGAGAATTATCAACTATCAAATCAAATAAAAAATGTTATGCAATATGAATATGATTCATATACACCATATCAAAACTATTTGTATAAAAGAGCTTTATTTGGATTAAACTCTTTAACAGAAATTGAAATCAATACTATTTGTAACAAGAAAAAACAAAGAATTAACAATGTTTATAAAAGAGCACAAATAGTATTAAACAATTTTAAACAACAAGTTACTATAAATTATAGTAATTTTATATTCAAAACACTGTTTCCAAACAGTCCTATAACTAATTTCTTAATAACAGAAGTTGAAACTGATGAAAAATTTATTAATACTTTAAATTTTAAAGATTTAAATATCAGTAAAGATGATATTATTTGTATCTTTATACAAGAAGGAATTTTACCTAAAAACTTTTTAAGTTTAAAAGAAGCACAAATAAATTTAAATAAGTAACAATGTTTAAATATGAAAGAAAATTATCACAAATTGATCAAGAATTTTTTGATTTACTTTCTGGATTAGATTTAGAAGATTTAAGAACAATGAGAGATGAAAACTATTGGTGGACTACCTGTATATTTACAGGAACAATAATACCTAGACCTAAATATGAAAAAATAGATCTTATTAGTTATTATATTTCAAAAGGAGTTCCTAAACCAAAAGAATAGTTATATGGTAAAATTAAAAGAATGTTATGGTTGCATGAAACCATCTATAATATGGAAAAACCATGAGGGATTTAGATATTGCAAAAATTGCTGGAGTTGTCACAAAAGCAATCTTGTTGCTCAGAAACCAACTGAAAATCTAGTCCCTGTGGTTCTTCCTAATGTAAAGAAAAGACCAAGAATAAAACTAAAATCTGATAAACAAAAAGCATTAGACAAAGCTTATTTGTTAATGAGAAAAGAATACATGAATAAGAATCCTTTATGTAATGTTAAAGCATCAAAAGATTGTTTTTTTAATGCTACTGATATACATCATATGGAAGGAAGAGGAATTAAAACATTAACACAATTAACATGGATATCAACTTGTAGACCTTGTCATACATGGATCCATGAACATCCTGAAGAGGCTAGAATACTTGGATTTTTAAAATAATAAAATGAAAACAACAAATGAAATTGAACTAAATAAAAAATTAGCATTATTTACATATGCCGGTGCATATCATAAATTTGCTCATGAACAATTATTTAGAAATAAAACACCCGAAGAATATAACTTTACAGAATCTTGGGACTGGTTAATTCCAGTATACCAACATTTAAAAAAGTTAACATTAGATTTAGAACCTGATAGTTATCTATATATTGAAAACTGTATAGAAAAACAATTAAGTTTTACAAAAATGAATACAAGAGAATTTTCAGCAGCATTAGGTTCAATAATAGAATCTTATTATAATGAAATTAATTACCCTTTAAAAGATACAATATATGACTAGAGAAGAAATTCAAGAAGAATCATTAAAAGCAACTTTGGGATTATCAAGATGTGGTCTTGCACTAGCAACTGGTGTAGGTAAAACATTAGTAGGATTAAATCATATTGAAAGAAATTTTTCACCATTAATAAATATTTTAATAGTGGCTCCTAAAGTATCTATATTTGCTTCATGGAGATATGAAGCAAGTAAATTTAATAAGACTAAATTATTAGAAAATGTAACATTTACAACATATTTAAGTCTTAGTAAACATGATCCAAGAGAATATGATATTGTATATTTAGATGAATGTCATAGTTTACTTGATTCTCATAAAAAATTTCTTGATAATTACACAGGTAAAATTCTAGGATTAACTGGTACTCCTCCAAAATACATACAATCAGAGAAAGGTAAGTTAGTTAAAGAGTTTTGTCCTATCATATATACTTTTATTACAGATGATGCAGTAGAAAACAATATATTAAATGATTATCAAATAATAGTACATGAACTTGAACTTGATGAAAGAAAAAATATGACAGTCACTACTAAAACTAATTCATTTATTGCTTCAGAAAGACAAAACTATGGTTATTGGTCACAAAGAATAGATAATGGTACAGGACCTGCACATATTACTAGAGTAATGAGAATGAAAGCATTGCAAGAATACAAAAGTAAATTAAATTATGCTAAACTATTATTAGAAAGTATAAAAACAAAATGTATTGTATTTGCAAATACTCAAGATCAAGCTGATATATTATGTGATTATAGCTATCATAGTAAAAATCCTCAATCTGAAGGTAATTTAAAAGCATTTAAAGAAGGTTCTATTTTAAAACTTTCTACTGTTATGCAATTAAATGAAGGTGTAAATATACCAGATCTTAAACAAGGTATAATTATGCATGCCTATGGTAATGAAAGAAAAGCTAGTCAAAGAATTGGTAGACTTTTGCGTCTTAATCCTAATGATAAAGCTATTGTCCATATATTATGTTACAAAAATACTGTTGATGAAAAATGGATTACTGAAGCATTAGAAGGATTTGATCAATCAAAAATTATGTGGAAAAACTATAATTTAACAGTATAATTTTATATATTAATAGTATGGAAGATATACAAACACATAAAATTATGTTATATAATGATGATGTTAACTCACATGAATATGTAATGGCCTGTTTAATAGGTTTATGTAAACATGAAGTTGTACAAGCAGAACAATGTGCTTTAATTGCGCATAACAAAGGCAAGTGTGAAATAAAACATGGAGATTTTATTGATATGTTTGAATTAAAAACTACCTTTGATAACTTAAATATTAAAGTTGAATTAGAAGAATATGAAAGTGATTTGTATTGATGCTGATAATAAACCACAAAATGTACCTGTTGTAGAATGGGTACAAGAAGGTGATATGTATACTGTAACCAGGATTGTTAAAATGGGTTTACAAAAGGATATCTATGGTTTTTTACTTAAAGAAATACAACTATCAAGCAAATCATTTCCTTATGAACTTTACAATGCATCAAGATTTTTACCAATTGATATTTTATCTGATATAAAAGAAGAAGAAAAAGTAAATGTTGAAGATGTAAATCTTGAGTTAATTTAAATAAATAAAGTTTATGCATAAATTTATAAACATTATAGGTTTAATATCAGTTATATATTTAATAATGAGTCAGATAATGGCTCTTTATTTCTTATATCTATGGTCTAATAATTATAGCTTTTTAAATACTATAACATTAGGAGTTATTGTTGCAGAAATAAAAGGAATATTCTTTCCTTTTTTTATATAAAATTTATGGAATATACAATTGATGACATTCTAAAAGAATGTGATAACTTAGTATATGAATTTCAAAATTCTCCTAAAAAAAGATTAAGACCAATGTTAGATAAAAGAAATTATCTAATTGCTATATTGTATTATAAGTTTGGTTATATTGAAGAAAGAATTGCTACTATATTTAGTATGAGTAGAACAACAGTTTCAGTATCTAAGTTACATACATATTCTTTATTAGATTATGGAGATAGTGTGTTTAAAGAAAATGTTAATGATTATTTAATTAACTATCCTTATGCTTTTCCAAGTTTTACTAATAAATATAAAAAAGATATACAAATTACAATATCTGTTGATACTAAAATTATAAAAAAATTAAGAGCTTACAGAGATATTGTAAATGAAAAAACTATAGCAAATGCAGTAAAAAGATTAGTAACTAATGGTTTAAACTTATGGGAAAAATGAAAGACTTATATTATGAGTTATTACAAGCAAATAATGGAGAAATACCACAGGAAGCTACTATAGCTGACTTAGCAAGAATGAATGATTTAAAAATTTATGAATGGAGAGAATATGAAAGATCTCAAAATCATGTAAAAAAACCAAAAAATGAAGGAAATATTGAAGGGCAGCAGTCTTAATGAACATAGACAAGAAAAAGAATATGGTTGGAAAGCTATTTCACTTAAAAAGAAACCAGTAAAGAAAAGTTCAGAATATATTTATGCATTTATAGGTGTAGTAATAGGACTTACTATGGGTATAATGACAACTATTTTTATGTATAGAGATGCTGAAAGATGTAATTTACTATTAGAAGAAAATAAACTTCTTAAAGAAATGCTTTATTATAGAGATATTAATCCTATGGAAACACCATGAAAAAGTTGTTTAAGTATCTTTTGTGGTTACAGAAAGAAAAAATACAGGCAATGATATATTGTCAAAGAGGCTTTTAAAAATGAAACATTTTACAAAATATCTATTGGTATGGATAAGCCAAAACTTGTCCATACCTTTTTGGATGGTAGGTCATGTACATCTTTCAACAAATGTATATGCTGACATCCATGAGATACTTATGTCCTGTGGTATGAACATTATTGTAGCCATTGGATTTATAATAGAGTACAAAAATTCCATCATTAAATAGCATAATGCTAAATAAAGTTTACAAAAACCTACATTTTTGTTAGTTATGCTTTACATAATAGACATATTTCCGATTAACTTTTAAAAATTTAACAACATGAAACTAGAAGTATTTACAGAAATCATAAACAAAATTATTAAACAATCAGACAAAGTACATGCATTGTATGAATTAGATATAGACCTTATAAACTATTCAGATGACCATAACTCAGTGATAAATATTTTATTAGAGGTTTACTATGGTAAGGAAGGGTCAGATTGGATTTATTGGTATCTATATGAGAGAGATCCTGTTGGAACAATTGACCAAGCAACTACTAATGACGGAAAACCTATTTGTTATGATATTAAGTCATTATGGGAAGAGGTAGAGCAGTGCAGGTTGGACAATACAAAAGAGTATGAGTTACCTATTAGACTAACAGATGAAGA
>Ga0209355_1001752_pt1 | contig 12246 bp, 1 predicted proteins | sample LauGreSBDMM110SN_3_FD_187563 | JGI IMG/M metagenome (GOLD analysis project Ga0209355, IMG submission 187563) | Freshwater lake microbial communities from Lake Michigan, USA - Sp13.BD.MM110.SN (SPAdes) (version 2) | ecosystem: Environmental > Aquatic > Freshwater > Lake | place: Lake Michigan, USA...
TATTCTGGATACGGTTCAGCTTGTACGGTATATTCGCCTGCAGCCCCTGTATTGGCAAACTGCGGAACAATAGTTCCAACAGCAGGTTCTTTGGTATACACAAGCTCATTGAATTCGGTTTCACAATACCGTTTCCAAGTAACCAAAGTGTCTGATCAGACAACCGTAACATTTGATACGAATAAGTATTGGTTTAGCTTCCGAGTGAATGTACCTGGATTTACGCCAGAAACTGGCTATTCAGTAAGAGTTGCAGTTATGACTTCAGGAACATGGTCAGCATTTGGAGATGCTTGCGAAATTGTTTCGCCAGCTGCTTCATCAAGAAACGAAGAAGTTACTTCACCAACATTTGAAGCTTTAGCATTCCCGAATCCATTCTCTAATGAATTCAAATTGAATGTAACCACTTCAACTGAAGGAGCTGTAGAACTTCGTGTGTATGACATGTTGGGTAAACTTCTAGATGCAAGAACAATACAAGCTATTGATTTTATTTCTGAAGATTTTGGAACTAACTATCCTGCTGGTGTTTACAACGTGATTGTAACACAAGGAGAAGAAGTGAAAACCCTTCGAGTAATTAAAAGATAATTAATTATTGTTTTCTATAAGAGAGGCTGTCTGAAAAGACAGCCTCTTTTTTTTGTCAATGGGTTTTCAACAAAAACAGCTAATTCACAAGTATTTAGTTAATAATATCTTTACATATAAAATTTTTTACGCACAGTTTATGTATTATTTTTGTAGATTAAATTAAATCAAAACGTTATGAAAGCATTTTTCTCTCAATCTGTATTTAGTAAAAGCATACTCGGATTATTCCTGGTATTGTTTTCCTTAACTACAACTTTTGTTCAGGCGCAAACGCCCTTTTCAATGATCGGAGGCAATTACGCCGAAGACTTCACCAATATTGCCAATACCACCAATTGGCCAAACGCGTTCAACGGAACCGACTCGGCCGAATGGGCTTCGGTAGTTGTTAATGCAACAGGAACGGTGGGTGATGGGGTTAAAACATCAGCCTCAACCGCTACATTTGCAAGCGCATCTAGTGGTGGTGTACAACGCGGGACGGCGAATATTCAATTGTTGTCTACTAGCACAGCCAATTCTTGCGCCATTGATCTGTTACTCAATTTTACAGGTAAAAATGCAGGGACGCTTACGTTTGATGCAGCTACAGTTTTTAATTCAACCGGAAATAGAAACTCAATACTCAAAGTATTTTATTCCACCAACGGCACAACATTTACCGAACTCACAGGAACCAATCTGCCTTATACCGCTACAAACAATGTGGCAGGAAGCGCTTCAATTACAGCAAATTTACCCGCAGCATTTAATAACTCTGCTACTGCGCGTTTGCGCTTTTATCAATATAGTACTACAGGATTTGTAGGTGCATCAGGTTCAGGTTCTCAAGCAAAAATTTCAATTGATACTATAGCGGTAACCGGTTTGTCGGCTGGCCCATTTATTTCTGGCGCTGCTACAGCGGCCGCATTCAGTACTACCTACGGAACAGCTTCGGCGGTTCAGACTTTTTCGCTAATTGCCGTGAGTCTCACCGAAGACCTTTTGGCAACAGCTCCCTCTGGATATGAAGTTTCTGCTGATGGAACTACCTATGGTGCAACAGCAATCTTTGCACAGAGTAGCGGTAACGCAACCGGAAGTTTGCGCGTACGCTTAAAATACAATGCCCCAGTATTAGGATCTTATAATGCGCAAACCATTGTGCTATCAAGTGCTGGAGCAACAAGCAAAAACATCACAACAGCCGCTTCAGGAAATGCAGTTGCTGCCAAATCACTAACCATCACTGGCCTTATTGCCGATGACAAAGAATACGACGGAACTACTTTTGCCACCCTAACTGGTACGCCCGTTTTAGCCGGAGTATTGGCCGAGGACACAGCAAACGTAATACTTGACGGCGTTTATTCGGCCGATTTCAACACCCCTGATGTAGGCGTTTCTATCCCGGTTACGGTTACAGGCTACAGTTTGTTGGGTTCGGCAGCTTCCAATTACAGCCTCTCTCAACCCACAGGTCTTTCAGCCTCAATAACCATTGCAGGCCTACAAGCACAAACCATTACGTTTGGCGCCTTGACCAATGCTATTTATGGTGATGCTGCGATTACGTTAGGTGCAACCGCCTCATCTGGATTGACCGTGAGTTACAGCAGTTCAAATACAGCCGTGGCCACAGTTGCTGGAAATACACTTACGATTGTAGGAGCTGGAACAACAACCATCACTGCTTCACAATTGGGTGATGCCAGTTACAATCCGGCACCCAATGTATTACAAAACATCACCGTGAATGCCTTGCCCGTGACTATTACGGGAATTGCCATTAGCGACAAGCCCTATAGCGGAACTACTGCGGCAACCATTACAGGAACAGCCGTTTTGAGTCCTTCAGCCGTTTTGGGTGATGATGTAGCCATAGGCGGAACTCCAGTAGCTGTATTTGATTCAGCTGCGGTGGGCGCGGCTAGACAAGTAACCATTTCTGGGTATGCCCTAACGGGCACAAAGGCTTCAAATTATGCCTTGAGCCAACCCACAGGATTATCAGCTGCCATTACGGTTGCCGATCAAACCATTACTTTTAACGCCTTAGCTGCTTATTATGTAAATGATGCCTCATTTACCTTAGCCGCAACTGCAAGTTCAGCTTTGGCGGTAAGTTACAGCAGTTCTAATACCGCAGTGGCTACAATTTCTGGAACCACCGTAACCATTGTTGGGACTGGAACGACTACTATTTCTGCTACCCAAGCAGGGGATAGTAATTACAATGCAGCCTTAGCAGTAGATCAAACACTGACCGTGCTCGCTACACCTATTGCTTCTTGGAATTTCTTTGGGCAAAGTTCACCAGCTACATTAGCTGCTACGGCATTTAATGCTAATTTGGTTTCTGCTGCTGGCGCGAATACCATAACCAGAGGCTCAGCTGCAGTATCCAGTACGGCAACTAATTCCTTCCGTACCACTGGATTCCAAAACAATGGAATAGATACTGCCAATACCGATTATTTTCAAATTACACTTCAGCCGGCAGCCGGATATCAAACCTCACTTTCAGCAATCACAGCCAATTTCGTTGGTACTGCATCGTATTATGTTTCGCCTGGAGTTAGCTCGCAATTTGCCTATAGCTTAGACGGAATCACCTTTACTTTAATAGGTTCACCACTTGTCAATTCAACAATCCCACTCAATGGTACATTTGATTTGTCGGGTGTTGCAGCCTTGCAAAATGTACCGGCCGGAACTACCATCACGTTGCGCTACTATGCCAGCGGACAAACCACAACAGGTGGTTGGGGATTTGCCAGTGCAGCAGCAACGCCTACCGCTGCCAATGGCTTAAATGTTTTGGGTTCAATTTCTACCTTGCCAGAACAAGTAACCACAGGTGCTGCTACTGACATTACTTCCACTTCGGCTACCTTAAACGGAGAAGTAATAGCCAATAACAATACAATAACAGCCGGTTTTAAATACGGAACTTCTGTAGCCTACGGAACCACTGTTACGGCAACTACGCCTGCTACTGGAGCTGTTACGGGAGTTTCCTCTACTGCAACTTCTGTTTCACTTTCTGGATTGACTCCAAATACAAATCACCATTATAAAGCTATTGCTGGAAGCACACTAGATTCCTCGGGTGCTGTAGGTGGAAGTACATTTGAAGTACTCAATTCAGGATTTAATTATGCAGTTAGTGGATATGCTGACACAACATACCCAACTCTAACATTAGTAAGAGGTGAATTATACTACTTTGATATTAGTGGTGTTAACCCATCACATCCATTTGCATTAAGATTATCAGATCAAGATATAACATACGTGCCTGGAACTACCAACAACGATCCAGAAAATGGAAATTATGGTACATCTACCACAATAGAGTATTTAGTTCCGGAAAATGCTCCAAATAGTTTAATATATCAGTGTACTAATCATTCATCAATGATAGGCTTAATACAAATTGTTGATAACAATATTACCTCAGGAGCTGACCTTACATTTTATACCTTGGCCAATGTGCCAGGAGCGCCTGCGGTTGCAAATGCTACTGCAACTACCATAGATGTAGCGATTGCAGCAGCCGACGGAAATCCTGCGGCCACTACCTATGCCATTCAAGTGTTACCAGGCGGATTGTTTGTGCAAGCAAACGGCAGCTTAGGATTGGCAGAAGTATGGCAAAATGCAGCTACTTGGGCAACCACCACCATTACCGCTTTATCAAGCAACACCAACTATACCATTCAAGTAAAAGCGTTGAACGGTGCTTCAGTAGAAACCGCATTTGGAACGGGTTCGCCGATCTCTACTTTGGTTAGCGCCACGCCCGAATTGCAAGCGCAAGTGTTAGCTCCATTTGGAAGTCTATGTCTTGCTACCACTTCTTCGGCAGCGAGTTTTGCATTAACAGGATCAAATCTAACTACTGCCGACGTAACAGTTGGTCCATTAAGCGGATATACTTTTGCTACCACAAGTACAGGAACGTACAGCAATTCCTTGACAATTACACCTGCAGCAGGCAGTGTGTCTGAAACTATTTTTGTAAAACTTACCCCAACTGCTGCGCAATCCTACAACGGAAATATTGTTATCGCAGGTGGCGGAGCTACTACCATCAACGTACTAGCTTCTGGAACGGGAATCAACACGCCCTCAACAGTAACATCAGGTGCAAGCAGTGCAATTACGCAAAATAGCGCAACCATTGCCGGTAGTTCTGTGGCGGGCTGTTCAGCTGCTTCGGCCTATGGAATCGAATACAGCACAACCAATGGTTTTTCTTCGGGAACACAAGTGGCATCGACCAATGCAGCTTTAGGAAGTTATACCTCCGATTTATCGGCATTAAACCCAAACACCACCTACTATTACAAAGCCTATGTGGTAGATAATTCGGGAACGGTATATGGATCTCAACTAAGTTTTACTACTTTAAATCTAATTGCCCCTTTAGCAACAGCAGCATCTGCTGCATCCTATAATCAATTCACTGCCAACTGGAATGCGGTAAGTTCAGCTAGCGGATACAATCTAAACGTATACACCTTGGGCGCTGCCGAAAACCTAGTGGGTTGGACATTCCCAGTGAGTGGAGCAACTCTTACTGCTGATGTAGTGAATGCCAACAACAGCGGCAAAACCATTTCTGTTTCTAATGGTTCAATTGTTTCTTCGGGTGGGGCATCTGGAGCTGTAACCGATTTTTCGGCCTCAACCACAGCTTGGACCGTTGCCAATAAATACTGGGAAATTTCAGTAAACACCACAGGGTACAAAAACATCAAAGTGTCTTCGCAGCAAATCGCTTCTAATACCGGACCACGTGATTTTAAAATACAATATAAAATTGGAGTAGGAGGTACCTATGCCGATGTAACAGGAGGCACAGTTTTGGTAGCCAACAACTGGACTTCGGGTGTGGTTAATAATTTGGCTTTGCCTGAGGCTTGTGATAACCAGGCTTTGGTTTATTTGCGTTGGATTCCTACTTCTACCACTTCTGTTAATTTAGGTACTGTTGCAGCCGGAGGAACCAGTAGAATTGACAACTTGTATATTAAAGGGAGCTTGCGTACCAATCTAGCCGGGTATAACCCACTGGCGGTGAACGCTACTTCGCAAGCCGTAACTGGACTAACAGGAAGTACAACCTATTATTATGAAGTGGCTGCTACAGCGGGCGCGGCTGTTTCGCCAGTTTCTAACTCAATTGCTGTGACCACGATGGTGCCGCCACCAACCGCTTCTGTACTTTCGGGTACAGTTAGTATCTGTTCCGGAGCCTCTGCAAACTTAGCCGTTGCCATTACAGGTGGAACTTCTCCATTTACGGTTGTGTATTCTGATGGATCAGCTAATACAACAGTCACCAATTACGTGAGCGGAACAGCGATTTCTGTTTCACCCGCATCAACAACAACCTACAGCTTGGTTTCGGTTACCGATGCCAATACTTTTGTGGGTTCAGGGAATTCGGGCAGTGCAGCAGTAACGGTAAATCCGTTGGTTACTTATTATGCCGATGGGGATGGAGATGGCTTCGGGAATGCAGCTATTTCGGTTGTTGATTGTGTGCAACCAGTAAATTATGTAACCAATTCAACCGATTGTAATGATGCAAACGGATTGGTTTGGAGAACAGCTAGTTTTTATGTAGATGCTGACAGTGATGGATATTCGCCCAACGCTTCTTCAGAAACCTTGTGCTATGGCGCAACTACGCCTTCAGGATATGCTGTTAGCACACTTGGAGTAGATTGTGATGATACGATTGCGGCTGTAAATCCAGGTCATGTTGAGGTGTTGTATAACGGCATCGACGACAACTGTGACGGCCAATTAGACGAAGGTTTCCAACTGACTACTAACTTACAATCTGTTTCTTGTGGTGTGACTTTGCCATCAATGGGGTCCTTGATTTATGCAAATATCAATTTTTCAGCAACTGCCTACCGCTTTAAAGTGGTAAATAACTCAACAGCTGCTATCCAAATAATCAACAGAAGTCAACACTGGTTTGCGTTGAACATGCTTGCTGATTACCAGTATGCAACTACTTACACTATTTCTGTTGAATTGCAGAAAGCAGGTATTTGGTTGGGTTACTACGGATCTACATGTGACGTTTCTTCACCAGCTATTTTGTCATCAGCAGGTGCTTTACAAGTAAATCCATCACAATGTGGAGCTACTTTACCAAGCATTGGTACAGTAATCGCAACTACCCCTTTAAGCGGTGCAACCGGCTACCGATTTAGAGTAACCGATATTACTCCTGGAGCTACCGGTGATAATTTAATCCAAGTGAAAGATCGTTCCTACCACTGGTTTACTTTGCCAATGTTGAGCCGTTTTAACTATGGTTCTACCTATATGGTTGAAGTAGCGGTAAAAACTACTGCAGGTTATTCTGCTTATGGTTCGGCTTGTACCGTAATAACTCCTGCAGCCCCAACCTTGACAAACTGCGGAACAATAGTTCCAACAGCAGGTTCTTTGGTATATACCAGCTCTCTGAACTCAGTTTCACAATACCGTTTCCAAGTCACCAAAGTAGCCGATCTATCTACCGTAACGTTTGATACCAATAAATTTTGGTTTAGCTTCCGCGTAAATGTTCCGGGCTATACTGCTGATACTGGGTATTCTGTACGAGTTGCAGTAATGACAGCAGGAACATGGTCTCCTTATGGTGATGCTTGCGAAATTGTTTCGCCAGCGGCTGCCGCAAGAGGAGAAGAAGTTGGCTCGTCAACATTTGAAGCTGTTGCCTTCCCGAATCCATTCTCTAGTGAATTCAAGTTGAATGTAACTACTTCAACTGAAGGAGCTGTAGAATTAAAAGTGTATGATATGTTAGGTAAATTAGTTGAAGTACGTTCAATTAACACCATCGACTATAGCTCAGAAGACTTTGGTTCTGCATATCCAGCGGGAGTATACAATGTAATTGTATCACAAGGAGAAAATGTGAAATCACTTCGAATGATTAAGCGATAAACTTCGTTTTATACTAAAGTAAAAGCCCCTTCGGAAACGGAGGGGCTTTTTGATTTATGATTGCTGACTTTTGATTTAAGATTGCTTCGCCAGTTCGAGCAAACTCTCGAGTGTTGATTTGTAAGAGTATACTAAAAACGGCTGTTTGCTGATAGCTCTCAGCTGACAGCTTATAGCTCTTAGCTACGAATGCACGAATTAAATAAATTCCAATAACGAAATTCCAAATTCCAATCTGTGTTCAAAAAAAGCTTTGCGTCCCGATACTTCGGGATTGCGTCTTTGCGAGGAAATAAGTCGTAAAGTCCACCCGAGTCTCGAAACTTCGGGACGAACAGGCGAAGCAAAAGGGTAGAAGTATACTAAGAACGGCGTTTGTTTTATAGCGGGAAGTTGGAAGTTGGAAGTGGGGAGCGGGTAGTTTCTTTGATCAACTCTAAACGCTAAACCCTGAACTCTAACCAAAAAGACGAATAGTCTACTAGATGAGAGATGAAAGACAGTTCTTAGAAAGTGAGCCTACCACCTAATACCATTTTTTATAACGTCGCCGAAGACTTCTCTGACCATAGGATTTGGCAGGCGTCCCGAAGCGTCTGGACCAATTCGTTTAAGTATACTATGCATGTATTTCTAGTATTAAGCACCGAAAACTGAAAACTGAAAACCGACAACAAAAAGAACACACCCCCAGCCCCTCTCGAGAGGGGAGTTTTGCGAAGTATACTATGAACGGCTGTTTGCTGATAGCTCTCAGCTGACAGCTTATAGCTCTTAGCTACGAATGCACGAAATTCAAGGTTAAATTAAAAACAATATAAAATTAGCAAGAGGTAAGTTTAATGTTAATTTTTTTATTTTTTTTATTTTTTTTAACAATTAATCAACTGAAAATTAATTGTTTATTGAATTTGATTTTCGGCTTTTTTAGGATATCCGAATTACTTTTCGAGGTTAAAAAAACAAAATTCTATTACATGAAAAAAAACTACTTCAAACTAACATCCTTGCTTGTCATGTTGTTGGTTTACTCCTTTTCAGAAGGACAGACTTTATTGCATTATTGGAATTTCAACAATAATGCCTCTGTAGCCACCATTACAACGCCTTCCCAAACGGTAATTGCTGGGGCTAGTTTAACAGCCAATCTTTCAGGAATCACTGCGATTGATGCTGCTGGAGGAACTGGGCAAAATTTTAGTGTGTTAAACCTAAATGCAAGAAATAGTGATGCGTCTGGAACACACTTGCGATTTAACGACCCTATTGGGAGTTCGTTGGTGTTTTCATTGCCAACTACAGGCTATGAAAATGCGGTTATCAAATTTGCAACCCGCCGTTCTGGTTCAGGAGCGGGAACCCAAGTTTGGTCTTATTCTACAGATGGAACAAACTTTACTTTTTTTGCAAATGTTACGCCAAATAATGGAGATCCTGCATTGGCTACATTAGATTTTTCAGCTGTGACAGAAGTTGACAACAATTCAAATTTTAAATTAAAAGTTGAATTTCAACAAGGAGCTGGAGGTACAGTAGGAAATAACCGTTTCGACAATTTTACAGCCGAAGGAACTGTTGTAGTTGGTGGAGACACTACCGCCCCAACTGTTGCTTTTCTTCCTTTACAAGGAGCAATAAATGTAAGTGCTACAACAAATCCAACCCTTACTTTTGATGAGAATGTTAGATTGCTTGATAACAGCGCGATTACAAATGCTAATATAGATGCGGTTATTGAGCTAAGACTTGATAATTCTACTGGAGCTTTAGTTTCATTTGATGCTACTTTTGCCTCAAATACGATTACCATAAATCCTACCTCCGATTTAGCCAATAATCAAGTATATTATGTAGCACTACTTCCTAATACAATTGAAGATACAAGTGACAATGCTATTACAACTACCCAATCGGCTAGTTTTACTACGTCAAATCCGTCTACTTCAACTATCGATCTTTCTACGTATGTACGAGTGGGTCGTTATGATTTGCCAGAACCTACAAGAACAGCACATCCAGTAAATAACTTACTATGTCAAGAAGCTTCTGCTGTTGCATATAACTGGGACACGGATACTTTATTTATTACGGCAGACGGAAGTACATCTGTTACTCAAGTATCAAAAACAGGCGTATTAATAGATACGATGACAATGGCCCAAGGCGCAAGTCCACAAGGAACCGAGTTTTATGATACCGAAGGAATTACCTATATAGGTAATGGCCAGTTTGTAATGAGTGAAGAGCGCGACCGTCAGTTGGTAAAGTTTACCTACGCTGCGGGAACTACACTTACTAGAGCCAATTCACAAACAGTAAAAATAGGAACATTTGTTCCAAATACTGGAACTGAAGGACTTTGTTATGATCCATTGACTGGTGGTTATATCGTATTAAAAGAAATATCGCCTATCGGGATTTTTCAAACGAATGTAGATTTTGCTGCTGGAACGGCTACAAATGGCTCGGCTACAACAGAGAATTCGATCAATCTATTTGATCCTGCTTTGTTAGGATTCTCAGATGTTGCTGATGTATTTGTTTTGGCTAATTTACCTTCCCAGTCTACTTCATCCAATCTTTTGGTATTGGGTCAAGAAAATGCGCAAGTGGTTAACGTTGACAGAAATGGGAACATTTCAAGTACGCTTACTATTGTTTCTGATGCGGGAAATCCTTTAAATGCTGCTTCTCAGCAACACGAAGGAATTACCATGGATAATTCGGGTAACATTTATATTGTAAACGAAAATGGTGGCGGCGACATTGATCATCCACAATTATGGGTATATGCGCCTTCAAGTCAAAGTAATCAAGCGCCAACAGCTTTAGCTTTAACCAATACAGTGCCATCTATTATAGAAAATTCTATCACTACTCCGGCTGTTAGAGTTGCTGATTTGTTGTTAACAGATGATGGTTTAGGATCAAATACGTACTCGTTATCAGGAGCAGATGCGGCATCATTTCAAATTACCGGATCTAGTTTGTTTGTTTTGCCTGGAACGGTACTTGATTTTGAAACCAAATCAACATATAACGTTACTGTAAATGTTGACGATACTACTGTAGGTACAACCCCAGATGCCTCAGTAGATTTTGTATTAACAATTACTGATTTAGTTAATGAAACACCACAACTTCCAAGCGTAACTATTTCTGAAGTAGCTCCTTGGGGAAGTGGAAATAGCCCAGCGGCTGCCGATTGGTTTGAAGTGACCAACAACGGAGCAACCGCACTCAATATCTCTGGATGGAAAGTTGACGATAATTCCAATTCATTTGCATCCTCAATTGCTTTAACAGGAATTACTAGTATTGCCCCAGGCGAATCTGTAATTTTCCTAGAAAGTTCAGCTTCTAATCCAGCGGCTACTGTTGTTGCCAACTTTAAATCACTTTGGTTTGGATCCAATCCGCCAGCCGGTTTACAAGTGGGAACCTATCAAGGCACAGGAATTGGTTTAAGTACCAGTGGTGATGCTGTAAATCTATATGATACGGCTGGGGTTCAGCAAGCCAATGTGGTTTTTGGAGTTTCTCCAACTACATTATATAAAACGTTTAATAATGCCATAGGTTTAGCCAATACAACAATTAGCGTGCTAAGTGTAGTGAATGTAAATGATGCCTTTGTAGCTTTAAATGATGCCAACGAAATTGGTTCGCCAGGATCTGTAGGTCGTTTGTTTATTTCAGAAGTAGCGCCATGGTCAAGCGGAAACAGTCCTGTTGCGGCCGACTGGTTTGAAGTAACCAACACCAAGGCTGTAGCAGTAGATATTAGCGGTTGGAAAATAGATGATAATTCTCAATCACCAATTGCCTCTGTGCCATTAAATGGAATCACCAGCATCAACCCAGGGGAATCGGTAATTTTTGTAGAAACCACTGATTTACCAACTAAAACCACTAGTTTTTTAAACACCTGGTTTGGAACGAATCCTACAGGTGGATTACGCATCGGAAGTTATACCGGATGTGGTGGACTAGGCACAGGAGGTGACCAAGTAAATCTTTACAACTCGGGTAATGTATTACAAACGAGTGTGTTATTTGGTTCATCACCAGCTGCGGCTCCCTACACCACTTTTGACAATAAAGCGGGTGTTAATAGTTTGGTTACGCCAATTACACAATTTAGTGCAGTAAGTATTAACGGTGCATTTATTGCCGCCAATGATGCAAATGAAATTGGTTCGCCAGGTGCGTTTTTTACAACACCTTGTCCTACTATTACTGCATCTGCTACACCAGCATTATCATCAGTATGTTTTGGTACAACTACTTCAGTTACCGTTACGGCAACTGGAGGTACACTTCCTTATGTAGTGAGTGGAAGCCCGCTAATTGTTGGGGGAGGTACTTTTAATTATACGATTACAGATGCTAAAGGTTGTACCACTATTGCAAGTGCTACAATTGCTGAAATAGCATTAATTACGTACTACGCTGACGCCGATGGTGATGGTTACGGAAACGCAGCGATGAGTCAGATGGCTTGTTCACAACCAACAGGTTATGTAACCAACGCCACCGATTGCAACGATGCAGTTGCGGCAATCAATCCTGGTCATGTTGAAGTATTGTACAACGGAGTTGACGACAACTGCGATGGACAATTAGACGAAGGCTTCCAATTGACTACTACTTTGCAAGGAGTTTCTTGTGGAGCTAGCTTAGCTA
>Ga0209355_1001755_pt1 | contig 12234 bp, 10 predicted proteins | sample LauGreSBDMM110SN_3_FD_187563 | JGI IMG/M metagenome (GOLD analysis project Ga0209355, IMG submission 187563) | Freshwater lake microbial communities from Lake Michigan, USA - Sp13.BD.MM110.SN (SPAdes) (version 2) | ecosystem: Environmental > Aquatic > Freshwater > Lake | place: Lake Michigan...
TCTAGCGGCCGTAAACCGCGAGTGGGGGCTGACAGATGTACTTCTAGTCGATGCCAGCCCGGCCGAAATCGAAGTTCGAATCCGCTTAGCAACCACAAAAGCTGCCACTGAGCAAAATATAGAAATACCTGGCGAAATTAAAGCTGGCGAACTTTTGATTAATGAAGCCACTTACTCGGCAAAATTACGTGGTCGCACTTTGGATTTAACATTCAAGGAATTTGAATTGCTTAAGTTTCTTGCACAACATCCTGGTCGAGTATTTTCTCGCGATCAACTTCTTCGCGAAGTCTGGGGATATGACTACTTTGGTGGAACTCGAACAGTGGACGTACATGTGCGTCGGTTGCGCGCAAAACTAGGTCCAGAGAACGAAAACCTAATTGGTACCGTTCGAAATGTTGGCTACCGCTATGTAACAACGCCCACATCGAATAGCGAATCCTTCGAAGTTCTCGTTTAATTTATGTCCCTGACGATCTCCGCACTAGTTCACTTAACTCCCGAGCTTACGAAGGAAATCACCCAACTCGCATTTGCTGCGGCGGCAGTCGATGAAATGGCTCCACTTTCTGAGCATGTTTTAATTCACCTACATCACGGTGGCGATGAGGCAGATGAACACTTGATTGCAACAGATGCTGCTGGGAAAATTTTAGGTTATCTGCACATGGATCAAACTGATGCAGTCGCTGGCCCCGTTGTGGAAGTCGTGGTGCATCCTGATTTTCGAAACCAAGGCATTGGCAAAGGGTTAATTGAGTTAGCAATTTCAAAATCTGACGATTCTCGGATGCGACTCTGGGCGCATGGTGAACTCGCCAGCGCCTACTCTCTTGCAGCAAAGCTTGGCTTTGCAAAAACTCGAGAACTTTGGCAAATGCGTCGCTCGCTATTTGCGCCGTTACCTAAATCAATTGAGAATCCAAAATTCACGATTCGCCCATTTCAAGTTGGTAAAGATGAATCAACCTGGCTTGCGCTAAATGCCAAAGTATTTACACATCATCCCGAGCAGGGACGTATGTCGCCAGAAGATTTGAAGGCACGCATGTCAGAAAGATGGTTTGATCCAGCTGGCTTCTTGATTGCTACTACAGCAGACAGCTCTGGTCTTGAAATTGTGGTTGGTTACCACTGGACCAAAATCCATGGCGGCGCTGGCGGACATGGGCATTCCGAAATGGGTGAGATTTACGTGCTCGGAATAGCACCAGAACAACGGGGCATGGGATTGGCAAAATTGCTAAGTATTCGCGGGCTGGAATATCTCCGAGGAAAAGGAATACCAGCGGCCATGCTCTATGTTGACGCTAATAACCAAGCAGCAATTTCTCTCTACGAATCACTTGGGTTTGCGCATTGGGATACTGACGTAATGTTTAGGAAATCCTTGGCGTAACTAAAGTCGCACCAGGCTTAAATTCTTTCCGGTGTCCATCCACAAATAGCCAAGCGGACTGACGTCCTTTAACTTCCCACTCAAATGGTCCCCCAACAATTGCAGTGTCCTCGTCTATTCCGACGATGCTCACGCCATCAGGGACTTTCATAAATCGAGTTAGGAAATCAGGTATGCGCGCAAACATTTGGTCAAAGTGCGGCAGCACCCGAAGATGTGGCAGTAATCCAACGCCATGAGTTGCCGAGTGTGTTGGCAATCTCAAAGCTGGGATGTGATCAGCAAGAGCCATCGCACCTGCGCTACAACCTGCAAGTGCAGCGCCATTTCGCCAAGCCGTTTCAATCTCGCGCCAAAGCAAAGTGTCGCGCAGCGTGTTTGCTAAAAACGATGGGTTACCACCTGAAAGATAAATTAAGCCAGCATCACGAACCAATTCAGCAATGCGCGGATCTTGCGCGTCGTTACGATCGTGCGCGACAACCGAGACGGCGGTAACTCCCATTCGATTAGCTTGGGCTTTGCCCAACTCAATCCAACGTGTTAACGACCCTTCGCCTTCTGGGGCGGCGGCAGTTGGGATCTGGACATAAATCGGATTGCGACCTGCGATCAAACTTGCTTCTACTTCTAGCATTACTGGCAAATATTCTCCGGAGCCAACAAGTGCGATGGGACCTGGCGTCATTTGGACTCGATGTCCCAACTCGATCCGTCTTTGGAATCCTTGATGGTTACTTTCAATTCCACTAGGCGATCGCGAATCGCATCTGCATCATCCCAACGACCACCTGTGCGGGCTGCTTGGCGAGCTTGCAAGAGCGCTTCAATGTAGGGACCAACAACTGACATGATATCGACTTTCGGGCTGGCGGCAATGTGTCCCAATCTCGCAACAAGGGAATGTACCGCAGCGCGAGTTTCCATATCTCGATCTAACTCATCAAGGTTAAGTAGCGCATCAACAGCAGCAGTTACGTTTCCGGAATCAAGTAACTCTTCGACTTTATGTGGATCAACCTTGAATAGCGGCGCTGGTTCACCAAGGACAATTGTGCTGCCAGTATGCGCGATGATTTCTTCAAATGTCGCGGACTCACCAGCTGCAACTGTCCAAGATTCTCCATGATGGCGAATCGTCATACTGCCTCGACCAAAAACATATGCAACGCGATCATCTAAATCAAAGCGAATGCCAGTGTGTTCATCTACCCCAATTATGAATACCTGCGAAGGAAGCAAAGATTCAAGAGTACGAAGTCGAGCTTCACCCACGTAACAGAAACGCGTATCGTGATTGGCGCCATCTGCATTGTCATAATGCGGAATAATTGACGCTGGCATTCCAGTGTGTCGTTCAATTAAATTTAAACCGGGAAGCCAGTGCGGATCTTCGCCAACTTTATACATTTCATAAACTGGAATTGTGTGCGAGCCAGCAGTCAAAGCTGCTGCCGAAGCTAGAACTATCACACCATCAACAAGTACTTCATCGAAGTGTGGACTTACGCCCATTTCTTGCCAAACTTTTAAGGCATACGATGGGCTGCCTGGACCGGCAAAAATCCAATCAGACTCTCGGATCGCATTAACTGCCTCACCAAGGGCGGCACCTTTGATCATCGTGTTTCGAAGCGAAACAACTTGCGCGCGGGCTCCTACAGATTGGGCAAAGAAATCAATTAATTTTTGCGTTAAATCGTCCGCATTTTCTTGAAAGCCAAATGGCGTGTCCACAATGCTCAGTTTTAGCTGATCTGATTTGCCCAGGCCCACCAAAATTTGTTGATGCGGGGTGACCATAGTTGGGCTGGTTTCACCCGAGCCCATAATCACTATTTGCCTTGTCACCGCTAAATCATCGCACTTTCTGGAGTATTGTTCATCTTTTGTAATCTTGGCTTTAGGTGTTGTTCACCTATGTGTGTCATCCTGAGCAGGTTATGGCTGACACTTTCCCAGCGCCTAGCGCTGAAACGACATTACCTTCCGATCGATTTTTGGATCGAGAACTTTCTTGGCTTGCCTTTAATCAACGCGTTCTAGAACTTGCCCAAGACCAGAACATGGAATTGTTGGAGCGGGTAAAGTACCTTTCAATTTTTGCCAGTAATCTTGATGAATTTTTCATGGTTCGTGTAGCTGGACTCAAGCGCCGCTTGGCTACTGGAATTGCTAAGAAAACAATTTCTGGAATGGTTCCAAGTGAAGTGCACAATGCAGTATTGGCCCAGAGTTACGCTGCCATGAAACGAGCGTCCGAAACCTTCAATGACGCCATTTTGCCCGCCCTAGTTGCAAGCGGAATTAAAATATTGCGTTGGGACGAATTAACTAGTGACGAACGTCAAGCAATGTCTGAATTATTTGATCAACAAGTTTTTCCAGTTCTAACTCCACTTGCAGTTGACCCATCGCATCCATTTCCATACATATCAGGTCTATCAATGAACTTGGCAGTCACTGTTAAAAATCCAATCACTGGCAACGAACTTTTTGCCCGCGTTAAAGTGCCACCTTCATTACCAAGATTTATTGAAGTTTCACGTCAGCGCTTTGTGCCGCTCGAAGATGTCATCGCTGGTCATTTAGACAAGCTATTTCCTGGCATGCAGGTACTTCAATATCACGCTTTCCGAATCACTCGAAATGAAGAGTTAGACGTGGAAGAAGACGATGCTGAGAATTTGCTACAGGCACTCGAGCGCGAATTAATGCGGCGAAGATTTGGTCCTGCAGTTCGACTTGAGGTAGAAAATTCAATTGATGCCCACGTCTTAGATTTGATCGTTGGCGAATTAGGCGTAGAAAGCAATGAAGTTTTTCGCCTAAATGGTCTGTTAGACCACGAGTCACTCTTAGAGTTCATGCAGTTACAGCGTGATGACTTAAAGGCACCAGTATTTGTAGCTAGAACGAGTGTTGCCTTAGCTGAAGTGGAAAGTGCAACTGCGCCCGATGTTTTAGATGTGATGCGCCATCATGAGGTTTTATTGCATCACCCCTATGACTCGTTTTCCACCAGCATGCAACTCTTCCTCGAACAAGCCTCTAATGATCCAAATGTTCTGGCAATCAAGCAGACGCTTTACCGAACTTCTGGTGACTCTCCAATTGTTGATGCGCTAATTAATGCGGCCCAATTGGGCAAACAAGTTTTGGCTGTCGTTGAAATCAAGGCTCGATTTGATGAGCAAAATAATATCGATTGGTCCCGCAAACTTGAAGAAGCAGGTGTTCACGTTGTTTACGGAATTGTCGGCTTAAAAACACACGCAAAACTTTGCTTAGTGGTTCGAAACGATAACGGAAAACTAAACCGATATGTTCACATTGGAACTGGAAACTACAATCCAAAAACAGCTCGACATTACGAAGATTATGGCCTGTTATCCACCGATCCAAAGGTTGGTGAAGATGTTGCCAGCTTATTTAATCATTTAAGTGGCTATGGCGTTCAGGGTAATTACAATCGTCTGATAGTTGCGCCAAAGGGTTTACGCCTTGGGATAGTGGAGCGCATCGAGCGAGAAATCGAACACGTTAAAAATGGCCACCAAGGTTACATTCGGTTTAAGTGCAATTCCATAGTCGATGAAACCGTAATTGATGCCTTATATCGAGCGTCACAAGCTGGGGTAAAAGTTGATATTTTTGTACGTGGAATTTGTGCGGTGCGACCTGGTGTTGCAGGGTACTCCGAGAACATCCGAGTTCGTAGCGTCCTGGGTCGATTCTTGGAACATAGCCGAATTTACGACTTTGCTAATGCTGGCGACCGCGAAACTTGGATTGGCTCACCTGACTTAATGCATCGTAATTTGGATAGACGTGTTGAAGTACTAGTTCGGATGAATCAAGGCGCAGCAGAAAGCATCGTGGAAACCATTGATCTGGCGATGTCGGACAACACGGCTTCTTGGCATCTGCAACCAACTGGTGACTGGTCTCGACATCATCGGGATGAAAACGGCGAACCACTAATTGACTACCAAGAATTGTTAATTAACCGACACCCAGTAGCACGATCAGCTGCAGATGCCCCCACCCCGCGACGACTCGACACAATCCTGAACAAGGTTGGACTCTTTGGCAGCCACTGACCGAATTATTGCTGCCGGGGCAGTAGTTACTCGATCTGGCGCTAGCGAAACTGAGTTTTTGCTGGTCTATCGCGAGTTTCGCGACGATTGGACGTTTCCAAAAGGCAAAGTGGATCCAGGCGAGCATTTATTAACAGCGGCAGTACGTGAAGTGCGAGAAGAAACGGGAATGGCCGTTGAGCTTGGTGTGCCGCTGCCAACCCAAACCTATGAGATCGAAGGCTCACTTAAGGACTCGCACTACTGGGTTGCCAAGCGACTAGCTGGTGAATTTGTGCCAAATGATGAAGTTACAGAAATAGCCTGGCTACCTCTGGCGCAGGCAAAAGCAAAACTAACTTATAAGCATGATCGAGAGGTTTTAGAAGCAGCCTCAAATGCAATTCCAACTATCCCATTAATCATTTTGCGCCATACCCAGTCAGTTAAACGGGTTGAGTGGCTCCTTAGTAGTGACGCATTATCTGAGGTTGACACGGTTAGGCCGCTTACATCTGTTGGCAAAATGCAGGCTAACTCTCTTGTGGGCGCGTTAGCTGCTTATGATGTTTGCGCCCTGCACTCCTCTGATTCGCGCAGGTGTCGCGACACTGTTGGCCCATATGCAACGGGTCGAAGTCTGGCTGTGACTTTAGAAAAAACTATTAGCGAAGAGCAGCACCGGGTTAAACCAGAAAATGCTATGGCTCGTGTTATGGAACTTGCGGAAAAATCATGCGCACTGGTGATTTGTACTCACCGGCCAGTTCTGCCCACGGTGATGGATGCTTTGAGTTCTATTTTCACCGTTGAAAATGAGACGAAAAAATCCTTTGATTCAGCGTTCACCCCTGGAACCATGGTGGTTTACCATCGGGACGCCACCAATTTGCGGCACGTAGTCGCAGTGGAACGTCACCAAAACTAGTAATACTTCGTTGCGCTACCGGGCTGGCGCCGGTTTAGCCATTGGGCTCTGCTAGATTTTGTTTAACATTCGCAAGGTTTATATGATGTGGCTTTTTCTGGCACCGAATAGAAAGTCATAAGCACAGGTTTATTGATTTTATGTCTAAGCACAAAAAAGTTCACGAGAAGAATGCCAAACTTGGCTATTCCCTTTATCTAGTTGCTTCCACTTGCTGGGCTCTAAACGGAACCGTGGCAAAAGTAATCCTTGCAGAAGTTGGGGATCCAGTAAGAATTTCACAATTCCGCGCTACTTTTACTGCCATTATTTTAATCATTTTCGTTGCGCTAACTAATCGTAAAGCTTTTCGTATTTCTGGAAAAGAAGCATTGCTGCTTGCAGTGTATGGAATTATTGGAGTGGCTATGTGCCAATGGTTCTATTATGAATCCATTTCTCGAATGCCAATAACAATCAGCTTGTTAATTGAATTTATGGCGCCAATTTTTGTTGTGCTTTATGCCAGGTTCGTTATGAAGCAATCAGTACGCAACTACGTGTGGCTTGGACTTGCACTTGCAGTTGCAGGTCTTGCACTCGTTGCCCAGGTATGGAATGGCTTCACCTTACACAGATATGGAGTTTTATTCGCCCTGTTGTCGATGACGACTTTGATTGTGATGTTCATAGTGGGCGACAAAGCAAGCGCGCGCCGAGATCCAATCTCGTTATTGATGTGGGCTTTCACTTTCTCTTCACTCTTTTTTGCCGTGCTGCGTCCTTGGAATGACTTTCCTTGGGAATCGCTGCGGGCACAAGTCACACCATTGGCAGGTAGCGCTGCAACATTTCCGATCTGGCCATTTTTCGTCTCAATGGTGATTGTTGGAACTTTGATTCCATACATTTTCGTAATTAACTCCATTCGACACATTGGTGGTGCTGGCGCCAGCATCATGGGTATGACAGAGCCTCCGATTGCTGCAATATTTGCATGGATTGTTCTGAGTGAAATTCTTTCGCCAATCCAACTACTTGGTGGGGCCGTGATGCTAATTGGGATCGTAGTTTCCCAGCGCGCTCGCCAGCAAGATCCGCACGAAGTACTACCCGAATATCAAAGCGCAACTTAAACTAATCTCTATGACGAGTGCCTTCAATCTAGCTTTGGCAAAAATTGTTCCCAGCGTCATAACCGATAAAGATTTAATAGCTTCTTACACCAGCGACTGGACGGGTCGATTTAATGGAAAAGCAGATGTTGTAGTTAGACCGGAAAGTGCTGCGCAAATCACAGAAGTTGTACTTTTGTGTAAAAAATTTGGCGTCGCGATTCAAATTCAAGGCGGAAATACTGGACTGGTTGGTGGATCAGTTCCGCCGCCGAATTCGCTGCGTCCAATTTGTTTGATATCCACCTCGTCCTTAAACTCCATTCTTGATTTTGATGTCGTTACGGGACACATCACAGTGGGCGCCGGGGTAAGCGTTGCGCAAGTTCAGAGCACGGTTCGGGCCCAGGGCTGGGAATTTCCAATTGATTTAGCATCCCGGGAAAGTGCAACCATTGGTGGCTTAGTCGCAACTAATGCTGGCGGGATCAGGGTGTGTGCATTTGGCATGACCAAGCAAAGTGTTGCTGGAATTGAAATGGTTTTAGCTGATGGGCAAGTAATTAGTAATCTAACTAGTCCGCTAAAAGATAACACTGGATATCCAATTTCGGATCTAGCAGTGGGCGCTGAAGGAACTTTAGGGATAATCACTGCAGTTCGAATGAAACTGATCCGCCCTATATTGTCATCAACTTTGTTTGTAATACCTTGCGATTCAGTGCAACTGGCATACGAGACTTTATTGAGTGTCCAAAAAGCTGGGCATAACTTGCTTGCTGCTGAATATGTGGATACAAAATCAATGCAACTAATTATGATTTACTCAGATTTGCGGCCGCTGTGGCCAGTTCCACCAAATGTCACAGTGTTCATTGAAATTGCTGGCTCAAATATTCAATTAGAAGTAGATCCGCGCGCCCTTGGCACTTCCAACTCTGGCGAAATGAGAAATTTTTGGAAGTATCGGGAAGCAGCAAGTGATAGTTGGACTGCAGTTGGCAAAGTGCACAAACTTGACGTCAGCGTTGCCGTGGATCAAATTGGCGCTTTTGAATCAAAGTTAAGTGCGATGCTTTCCAATTTCAAAATAGTCACGAGCTATGGATCATTTGGGCACTTGGCTGATGGAAACTTACATATCGAAATCGTTGGCCCAGCGCAGGATGATTATGAAATTGATAAATCTGTGTTGGAACTGGTAGCGCAATTTCATGGCAGCATCAGCGCTGAACACGGAATCGGCCGAGCTAAGCGTGAGTATTTAGGACTTACTCGGGATGCGATTGACATCGAACTTATGAAAAAAATTAAAGAAGTTTTTGATCCAGAAAAATTATTTAATCCTGGGGTTTTGCTTCCGGACTAATGCGCTCAACTAGTCCAAAAGCAAGTGCCACGCTTTGCCCAATTAACAGCGCAAATAGCAAAGTGCCAAGACCAACAATGCCACCAAGTAACCACCCAATTATGAGGGCCACCAACTCAATTGAGGTTCTTACTCGACCAATACGAATACCTGTTCTTTCATTTAATCCAGTCATCAAGCCATCGCGCGGTCCTGGTCCAACATTGCAAGTTATGTAGAGTGCACTTGCTAGACCAACTAATAAGACTCCGAAAATTACTTCAATGATTTGTAGTGCATAGTTCGTTGGATTTGGGAAGATCGGAATCATTACTTCTATCGCAATTGCAACTACAAGAATGTTGAGGGCAGTACCCAAACCTGGTCTGCGGCGAAGCGGTATCCAGAGCAATAAGACCACAACAGAAACAACGAATGTGGCCTCTCCGATTGTGATACCAAGGGTCTTACTTATTCCAAAAGCGAGTACGGTCCACGGAGATTGTCCAATGCCCGCCGCGATTATCGCTGCTTCGCCAGTGCCAAATAGCCAAAGCCCAATAATCAAAACAGCTAAGGTCTTTGGGCTTACTTTCCAATTTGATTCCCCAGCTGACCAAGATGTTTTAGGTACGCTGCGTGCTGGCCGTAACCATTTGCCAATTACTGACATTTTCTAAATTTTTGATTTGCTAGGTGAAAAACCGTTTTCAGGTTTACTCAATCGCCCGACAATCCCAAAGAAAAGTGCAACCACTTCGCCAACTAGCACAGTCACCAAAACGGTGCCAAGACCAACAGATCCACCTAACAACCAACCAGCTACTAAGAGTGTTGCTTCGATCGCAAATCTGACGCGTCCAATTGGGATCCCAGTTCTGGTGTTTAGTCCAGTCATTAATCCATCACGCGGACCCGCACCTAAGTAACAAGGAATGTAAAACGCACTTCCTAAACCGATTACGAGGATTCCAATGATTACTTGCACAATCGAAAGTGCGTAACTATCAGGACTTGGGAAAACTGGCATCATGACATCAATCGCTACAGAAACAAGAATGATATTTAGAACGGTTCCAATTCCAATTTTAATTTTAAGTGGAATCCATAAAAACATAACTCCAACTGAAATATAAAAACTTGTCCAACCTAAGGAGTGGCCAGTCAAATTTTGAATTCCTTGCGCTAACACGGTTCCAGGTGATTGGCCGATATCAGCCTTGATGAGAATCGCTTCTCCCGTGCCATAACACCAGTTACCAAGAATTACGTATAAGTATGTTTTTGGTTTCGCTTTCCACATCGATCCAGTTGAGCTCCATGAGGTAATTGGAACTGTTCTGGCCGGCGTGAGCCATTGACGCAAAGTAGCCATTGGAATTAGATGATGTTTTTCTCAGGGCGAAGTTCGCCGCCAGATGAAAATCGATCATTACTAAACGGGGAAATATCTACAAATGGTGTTTTGCCCAAATACATGTCGCGCAAAATCTCGCCGATCGCTGGTCCTTGCAGGAAGCCGTGCCCGCTGAAGCCCGTTGCATAAAGAAAGCGGGAGACGCCATCCCATTCGCCCATGATCGCATTGTGGTCTGGCGCTACGTCATACAAGCCAGCCCATCCACTTGCCGCGCCGAGTTCCAGCAGGCGAGGCGCACGTTCATATGCAAGCTCACCAATTTTTTCTGGAAACTTTGGATCCCGCTTTAAATCAAATCCGTATTCGGCAGACTTATCCGAGAAGCCCATCAACATTGCATTTCCTTCTCGGTGCCAATACAGCGAAGTTGAATAATCAATTGTCATCGGCATGTTGTCAGGGACATCAGCAAAGTCTTCGGTCAGTGGCTCTGTAATAAGTAGCTCGCGGCGCAATGGCTTAACTGGAATTTCTAATCCAACCATGGCGCCGATTGTTGGTGACCAAGCTCCAGCACAGTTAATTACAGTCGAAGTTTTAATCACTCCAGCTGAAGTTGTTACGCTTACGATTTTGCCATCGACTACCGAAATGTCGGTTGCCTCAGTTTGGGTAAGAATTATTGCGCCATTTTTACGAGCACCAGAGGCATACCCAAGAACCACTGATTCTGGCGTGCAGTAACCATCATTTGGCGTAAATGAAGCCGCCAAAATTCCATCAATTTCTAATAATGGGTTTAATTCTTTTGCCTCTTGTGGAGTGATCATTCGAGACTCTACTCCAAACTTATGATGTATTTTTGTGGCTGCTTCGAAAGCAGTCACATCTTCGGTGGTGGAAAGTGCAAATAAGTATCCTGGTCGATGTAAATCAATTTCTTGCCCTGGTCGATTTGGAAAATCCGCCAACAGATCTAGTGATCGGGCGCCCATGGCAACGTTTAGTTCATCGGAGAAGTTCGCCCGCACGCCACCAGCAGCTTTTGAAGTTGAACCACTAGCGAGTTCATTCTTCTCAATTAGAACAACGCTTACGCCCGCCTCAGCTAAATGGAAAGCTGCGGAGGCGCCCATGACGCCGCCGCCAATCACAACAACATCGGCTTCTTGCGGAAGATTTGCCATCGAAGCAGATCCTTAAATCTTGAAATCAGGGTTATGGGGAACTTCTTCGTTATCCATTTGAGCTTTTTGCAATTTGCCAGACCAATCCCAGTTCAGTGATTGCCAGCGAGTGAACTGATCCAGAACCCAAATGCCTGACTGACGTGAGCCATTGCCACTGTTTCCATTACCACCAAATGGTAGGTGAGCTTCGGCGCCTGATGTTGAATTATTAATTGAAATCATGCCTGCAGAAATTCCTTCGCGGAAAGTCCAAACCGCTTTAGGATCACTGGTGTAGATCGCAGCTGACAAACCAAAACCATGATCGTTACCAAGATCAATGGCTTCTTCTAGTGTTTTGAAGCGGCCAACTGTAACCAATGGTCCGAATGTTTCGGTGTAATAAAGTTCATCATCTTTTTTAATTCCAGCAACGATTGTTGGGTGCACAAACACACCGGCTTCTGGATCTCCTACGAAACCTTCGCGTGGATTTTCTTTCGTGATTCGACCCATTCCAGTTGAGCCATGAACACTGTGGTGTGACTGAATCATTTTCAAATTGTGTTCGTGGGTTTCGGCATACTTCTCACCGATCATTGGACCAAAAAGTACGTCTTGCATTGGGTCGCCAACTTTTGAACTAGCCACTTTGTCGGCATACATTTTTAGGAATTTGTCGTAAATAGAATCGTGAATCCAAAGTGTGCCAAGTGATGTGCAACGCTGACCTGCCGTACCAAAACCAGCGAACAATGCGCCATCAAGTGCCAAATCAAGATCAGCATCTGGCATGATCACCATTGGATTTTTGCCACCAAGTTCCAAGCAGGCACTTTGAATGTATTCGC
>Ga0209355_1001756_pt1 | contig 12230 bp, 15 predicted proteins | sample LauGreSBDMM110SN_3_FD_187563 | JGI IMG/M metagenome (GOLD analysis project Ga0209355, IMG submission 187563) | Freshwater lake microbial communities from Lake Michigan, USA - Sp13.BD.MM110.SN (SPAdes) (version 2) | ecosystem: Environmental > Aquatic > Freshwater > Lake | place: Lake Michigan...
AATTGATTATAAAGAAAAAAAAAAAGAAAAAGAAAAAAATAATTATATTTATCTTTTTCTTTTTCTTGGGGTTATTATAGTTATATTTTTATTATATTTTTTTTATGGTAAAAAACATAAAAGAAGAAGAAGTAGAAGAAGTCGATCATAAATTTGAATATTTTTATTTGAAATGTTTTAAATAAAAATGTCTATATGTATTCATGGAGATGAACTTTCTGAAAAACAAGAAGAAGAAATTATTCATACTGTTCGTGTTAAAAAAATTGAAAATTCATATAATCCCAAATCTGGATTCAAAGTTAAAGAAACTATTTTAAATGCTTTTTTACAACATTCTGAAAAGAATTGTTATTATGTTCCATTTTTTTGGGGATTACAAAATAATGGAAAACGAAGAAAAAGAGATGAATTTGGATCTATATCTGTTCCATTTTTACAAAAATTACGATCAATTCAATTAGAAATAAAAGATGAATGTATAGAACGTCTTAATAAATTTAGTTGTTTATTAATTTCTCTTTTTCCTGGTGCTGGTAAAACATGTTTAGCTATTTATTTAGCTTCAAAAATAATTAAACTTAAAACATTAATTGTATGTCATCGTATAATTTTAATGGAACAATGGAAAGATAGTATTTATAGATTTACAGGAAAAGAAACAAAAATATCATTTGTAAAACCAAATAAAAAAATAGAAGATGCTGATTTTTATATTGTTAATGCTCAAAATATGAAAAAAATTGGAAGAGATTTCTTTTCAACCATTGGATTTGTTATTGTAGATGAAATTCATGCAATTATGGCAGAAAGTTTATCAGAATCAATGTTTTATGTTCAACCACGATATCTTCTAGGTTTAAGTGCAACTCCTACAAGACCAGATGGAATGGATAGTTTACTTGATTTTTATTTTAATAAAGGAAATTGTATAAAAAGAGAATTATACCATAAACATACCGTATATAAAGTAAATACTGAAATTGAATTTGAAGAAGAATCAAAAAATTGGAATGCTTTAATTACAGCTCAATGTTTACATGAAAAAAGAAATGATATGATTATTTCTATTATTGATAAATATAAAGATCGTCATTTTTTAGTTTTATGTAAACGTGTTCAACAAGCTATTTATATTCATAAAAAATTAATAGAAAATAATGAAAATGCTTCATTAATGATTGAAAATACAAACCATTTTGATCCATCATCAAGAATTATTATTGCTAGTTTACAAAAATGTGGTGTAGGATTTTCTCATGATATTCTTGATGCATTAATTATTGCTTCAGATATGGAAGAATATTTTATTCAATATTTAGCACGTGTAATGAGAACAGAAAAAGTTGAACCAATTATATTTGATTTAGTTGATAATCATAAAGGACTTCAAAAACATTTTACACATCGAAAAAAAGTTTATATAAAGTCCGGTGGAACTATAATTAATTATAAATAAAATTGAATTTCTATTTAAATAATATTTATTTAAATAGAAGAATGGATTTAGATTTTGAAAACATTGTTGTGTCTACACAGACAATTATTGCAAAAACAAATTGGAAAGTTGATATTATATCTTTATTTAATCATCTAGAAACAACTTTATATAAAGTTATTCCTAAAAAACGTGGTAGAAAATCAAAAGAAGAAAAAAAAGATGATAAAAAAGAAACACTTTTAGATGGAAATATTGTTACATTAAAACTTGGAAATAAATTAAAGGGTGTTTTATTAAAAGATAAGAAAACTTCTAAAAGATTTTTTAGAAATAGTTTAACTATTGTTATGTTTTTGGATCATAAATTTATTAATTTTAAAGTAAGTAAAAATGGTAAATTTCAATTTACAGGATGTAAAAGTGAAAAACATGCTGAAGAATGTATGAAATTTATTCATGAATATACAAAAAATACAAATAAAATTATTTCAATTGAAAATGAAATATCTTCCATTACATTTATCACAGTCATGACAAATATTAATTTTAATGTCGGTTTCTGTATTCACCGAGAAAATTTAGATGAATATATTAATTTAAAAACTAAATATTTTTCATTACTTGAAACTAGTTTTGGTTATACAGGTGTAAATATCAAAATACCTTTAGAACAAATTGATAATATTCCTATTCATAGAATTGAATATAAGAATGAATCATGGGAACCAATTCCTTATAATTATTCAATCTATTTTGATAGTTTAGATGATCGTGAACAAAAAAAAGAAAAAGCTAAAATTAGATACAATACATTTCTCGTTTTTCAAAGTGGAAATATTATCTTATCATCCCCTCATAAAGAATGTATGAGAAAAACTTTTTATGAATTTATGGAAATAATTAAAACTTCTAAAAATTTTATTGAAGAAAAAATTATTTAAATTGAACGATCTACACAAACACGATTTAACATAATTTCCATCTCTGCCTTATCAGAATACTTACGTAAATAATCAGGATAGCATGGATAAACAACTGAAGCAGGTCCCTCAAAACAATGTTTAGGATAGTCTTTCTTTACAATAAGTTTTTCTTTGTAACAAGAAGATTCTAATTTTCTATAACCAGCTTCTCTATCAATAATAACAGGATAAGGAGATGTATGAACTCCTCTATAAAAACGTTGATATGGAAAATGGTCAAAATCTGTAATAACTTGACGAGTATCTTTTTCAGTTGCATAATAAACTTGATTACTATTTTTCATATATTTCGCTTTTTGAATACTCATTTATATAAAATTGAAAAATTTTATATTTTTAAAAATGAAATCAAAAATGAATAGTCATCTCGATCATTTTTTTAATCTTTTAAAAAAAATATATAATATTGATGCAAACAAAGAATGGAATTCATTTAATTATTTTTGCACATATACATTTAAAATAGGTCCCAAAAAAGGAACTATGTGTGCTAAAAAATCAAAAGGTGAATACTGTTGTATTCATAAACCTAAAGAACTACAAAAAGAACTAGAACCAAAAGTTATATCTAATATAGCTAAATTTAATAAAAAAATTGGAAAATATATTCATGAACAAACAAGACTTGTATTTTTTTCAAAAGAAAAAAAAGTTGTATATGGAAAAGTATCTATTTATGATGATCGTGTTATCCCTCTATGTGATAAAGATATTGAAAAATGTAAAAAATATCAATTTCAATATGATGAAAGTTTATACAAACATAGCTTTTAATTTTTCATAATTTGTTGATGTTCTTTTTGTCATTATATAATTATCAAAAGAAATTTCTTCTAATAATAAAAATATAATTTGAAATTGAGAAGTCATATTAATTATCATTTCTATTTTTTCAGTCTTTTTACTATTTATTGATGATAAAGATTTTTGATATTCACGTTCAAGTGAAGTTTTTCTTATACTTGATTGCTCTTTTGTAAATAAATCTTTATATTTTTTAATTTCATTTTTCTCTTCATCTTCAATTTTTTTAATAACACTTAAAAAATCAAATACCTTTTTATCATAATTTAGTTTATGTATTTCAAAATAATCCATAATCTTCTCATATTGTAATTCACTAATATTCTTTTTAATAATATCATATATAATACCATAAAATTGTTTATTAATAGTTTCAAGTTCATCTGAAATCTCAGTTAAATTATCAATTATTTCTTTGACATTCATAATATACATATAACATCTAGTATCTTTTGTATAATTTTTTATATAAAATAAATTAATTTCTTCTCCAAAATGTAATGTTAATATTTTTTTATTATGAATTCCAATTGTATAATCTAATTTTGAAAAAGGTGAATTAATTCTTTTTATCTGTCTCATCATTCTTTTTTCAATTTGTTCAATCCCATCTCCATGTATACTAATTGTTTTATTATACTGTTGTGTTTTATTTTTATATATATCTTTATCTGCATTTTTTCTAACAAAATTAATTTGATATTCATCATATTTTGCATAATCCTCTTCATCTACTACTTCTTCTAATGTTTTTAATTCATAACAATTTTTATTTGATAATTCAGATCGAAGTTTTGTAGGTATATAAATAAATAAAAATTGATTAATTTGATACATATAAGCTTTTATCATTGCACATTTTCCATCTAACATATAATAATCAATAAAATAAATACTTGATTTTTCAAGAGATTGTCGAAGTTTATTTATATCTAAACTCATCTAATTTATATAAAAAACATTTATATAAATTGATTTAAAGTCATTTCATCATAAAAAATGAATCAAGATTCAATCCATCAATTAGACACAGATGATTCTATTATCAATGATAAACAACAACAAACCATGAATATGATTTTTAATAATCCAAAAATTAAGAATGATTATCATTATAAACAAATTTTAATCTCTTCTCTTTTATTTTTAATTTTATCATTGCCTAAAACAGATGAACTTATTCAAACATTTACAAAAATACAAAATACATATATCAAATTAACTATTAAAATCGCTCTATTTATTATTTTTTATTTCACTATTTTAAATTTTCTAATTAAACAATAATTTGGTAAAAGTTAAATTAGTCTAAGAAATCTATTTTATATTTAAACAATAATTTTATAATATTTTATAATAAATGGAACTTATTATAAAAAAATTAATAAATGCACTTACAACTGACCCAATAGATATCCCATATATGATAATTATAAATATAATTTTGAAAAAGGATGAAAAGGATGAAATGATTATATTTGATAAAGAAATAGAAAAAATATTAGATAAATATAAAAAAAAGATTAAAGATTCTATGAAAAAACTTTATTTAATTGAAGAAGAGATAAAAATAAATGAAAAAAATGCAAAAAATGTCAATATTCTCACATCAAAAAATATAAAAGAATTATCAAAGAAGATAGAAGAAGATATAAAAGAACATGGAAGAATGGCAGATGAAATTAAAAAAATGATTATAGATTTTAATTTAAATCAAAAATATATAGTTCGTAAATATTGTGAAGATTATATTGAAAAATTTATGAAAAGTGATAGATTTATAAATCTTAAATATAAATATAGACTATTTAGTCAAACTTTACTTTATAAATATCCTTTAAAAAATATAAATGTTAATAATATTATAGTTCAAGTTAAAAATTTATCGATTCTATTAGAAATGTATAAATTATCTTCTTTAGATGAACCTTTATTATTTGAAAAAATGGTTAAAAGTCTTCTTATTAACTGTAAATCAAAAGAAAGTAAGGATTATATTATGAAACTAGTTTCCAAATCACCACCTAAACCAAAATCCAAATCACCACCTAAACCTGATCCTAAAAAAGAAGTTTATATTCGTAGAGATAGAAAAAAATGGATTAAAGGAAAAAAACACCATAAAGATGCTCTTGACATTTTCATAAAAAATCCAACACAATCTAGAGTTCAAACTCCTCATGAAGATGGAGGTTATTTTATTGCTAATTTTTCCAAAGTAGCAGGTGATGTTTACAAATATGTCGATGAATCTCAAAAAATTATTGAAATTACTTATATCACACCAGATCAAGTTGGGTTTATTAATCGAATGATGGATGATCAAGATTTTTATAAACCCAATTCACCACCTAAAACCAAACCTAATTCACCACCTAAAACCAAACCTAATTCACCACTTAAAACCGAATCTAATTCACCACCTAAAACCAAACCTAATTCACCACCTAAAACCAAACCTAATTCACCACCTAAACCTAATCCTGAAAAAGAAGAAGTTTATATTAGTAGAAATGGAAGAACATGGGTTAAAGGAAAAAAACACCATAAAGATGCTCTTGACATTTTCATAAAAAATCCAACAAAATCTAGAGTTCAAACTCCTCATAAAGATGGAGGTTATTTTGTTGGTTATTTTGCTAAAGTCAAAGATGATTTTTACACCTATATAGATGAATCTGGAAAAAGTATTAACATTATGTATAGCACACCATCTAAAGTTGCATTTATTAATCGAATGAATGACTGGGCTGAAGAAGATGACACTTATTATAAAAAACAATATGAAGACTGGGGCTGGGAATCAAACTTGCCTAAAGAAACTAAAGACAAAACTAGCATAATAAAATTATCTGATAAAGAAATTAAATTATTTCAAAAACATAATTTAGAAATAAAAGTTAATATTGACCAATTAAAAAATAATTATAAAAAATTAAAACTAAAACTTCATCCAGATAAAAAAGAAGGAAATGCAGAAGAATTTATATATATGAAGGAATTATATGATCGTCGTTTTCAAAAATGAAAAATTTACATATCATTAAACAATAATTTTTATAAAAAAAAGTTTTATAAAAATTTATCTCATTACAAAATTTGCACCTTTATGAATTGGTGCAAGACGTTGTTGCCACATTTCTGAATTCTTCTTTCTCATCAAACGTGTCATTAAATCTGTTCGATGATCTAATGTATTTTGTAAAATTCCATCTTCTGCTATTTGTCTACTATTACAATTTCTTGACATGATATTATTACGATCTTGAACAATACCATATGAATCAGCTTTTAATAAATGATCAATATTAGTTCTAGTAATATAATTAGGTCTTCTAGCAGCATTCACATCATCATAATAAAATCGAGGTTGACCAGTTAAATCATGTTGATATTCTCTATCACTTGATCCATATCCATTTGTTCTTGGATCATATACTTCATATGGAGCAGTTCCATAATCATTTTTATCTATTTGTTGAACAGGTTCATATAAACTTGGATCCATTGCTGTATATGTAATATTTCCATTTTTATCAACAGATTTATAACGAACAGGCATCTGTTGATCAAATGAAATTCCTATATTTGAATTTAATGGTTCAATAATTTGTGTTTTATAATATACTCCTGGTGTAACTGTGCTTGTAAAAATTTCATCATTAATATCCTTAACATTATTATTTCGTTCACAATTTCCAGCCATAAAATTACTTGGTAAATTATAATCTAAATTTGTTGAATCATATGAACAAGATTTATTAATATCTCCTGGATATTTTAAAGTTCCATCTGTTTTACGATAAGAATCATTTTCAATTAATTTTTGATTCTTTTTTCGTAAATAATCTTTAGGAACTACATTTGAACTACCTAAATCATTTCCATTATTTATTTCTGTAGGACGTTTTCCATTATAATAACCAATTGTATCTACTGGATCATAAGGTTTAACATATTCATTTTCATAATATGGACTACCTGATTGTTGTCGAAGTTGTGGATCCATTTTTTGTATTTTTTCATTTTTATTTAGATTACTTAATTTATAATTTTCTACTGTATGTCCTACGTTAGATCCCTTAGGTTCATCAGGTTCATCTGATGTATAGTATCCACTTCCATAGAAATCTTGTGTTCTTTTTTCATTGATTATAGATGGAACAATAAAATCATTTGCTTTCCAATATGTCCAATCATAAGATGGTGGTGCAACAACTGGTGCAACTAATGTTTTTGGATTAGCATGACCTACTAGATTTTGATTTTTAGAAATATAAGATTGATTAGGGATAATTTCAGATGATATTACACGTTCATTTGCATAATATGATGGAAATTTTTCTACTGTATATCGATTTTGTTTATATTCTTTTAAAGAATTTTCATATAAATCTTCTGATTGTTGAATATACTTAAAAGATTCAACTGACATCTCTTTCTTTTGTAAATAATAAAGAATAATTATAAAAATAATCGAAAGTAATAAAAATAATAATGCATTTTTATATCCTAATAATAACATGATCAGAAAAACAAATATAATTAAACGTGTAATTGTATTTATTCGTTCTTCTATATCCATCATTGAATTAGGGACAAAAGAAGATTGTTTAAATAATATAAGTGGATCCTCTAACCATATTTTTTTCATTACTTTATTTAAATAAAAATGATTATATAAATTTATAAATTTAGATTATTAAAATGAGCAAAAAACGAACTTTCTTTTTAAAAGGATTCAATATCCAAGATACAGAAAAAAAATTTGGTATCTTTATTATTTCTAATATTGAAAAAGAAAGTATAATCCCCAAAAATAAAACAGATATTTTTGATTTAATTGAAAAAAATGAAGATGTTCCTATCTCTTTTTTAGATGAAAAAAATGATAAATGTTTAGTAACAATGTTAGATTGGATTAATAAAGAAATTTATCCTTCTCATACTGATAAATTATGTTTTTGGTGTAAACATTCATTTCCATATAAGCCTATTGGTTGTCCTATTAAATTTATAAATAATCGTATTGAAAAATCTTATATTTCACAAATCACAAAAGATAAATATTATATGAAAGAAAATATTACAAAAACAAAATTAGAACAATTATCAGAATTAAAACAAGATACAATTGATATTAAATTAATTGAAAAAGAACATTATCTAACAGATGGAATTTTTTGTAGTTTTAACTGTATTATTGCTTTTATTCAAGAAAATTCTCATGACTCCTTTTATAGTGAAAGTAAAATGTTATTATATACAATGTATAAAGAATGTGTTGGAAATGAAATAAAAAAAATAAAAGGATCTCCACATTGGAGATTATTAAAATCATTTGGAGGTCCTTTTACAATTGAAGAATTTAGAAAATCATTTAATTTATTTGAATATGAAGAATGTTCTTTTCATATGAAAACATTATCAAAAATTTTTAAAGAAAAATAATTAATTTAATTTAAATTAATTTACCTTCTAAACATATTAAGTCCTAAACTAACACCTTCGGCAGCTGCAAAAAATTTATATTTTCTTGATAACCACCATGATAATAATGTTGCACAAAATATAAAAATACCAACAAATATAACAATTCCTCCTGTAGTTTTATCAGTAGCTAATGAACGTGTAGAAATATCAGATGGATTTGATGGATCAATATAAAGTGTTATAGGTTGATTTTTTACATAAGTTGTACCTTCTGTTGTTACAATCTCCTTATAAGGTATATTATTAAAAGTATAACTAACATCTAATGTGCAATATACATTATTATTATTATTATTAAGACATGATAAATCTGTTATATTTGCTATTACATTTTGTGTATGTTTATTTTTATCAAAAAATATTAAATAGATACCAACAATTAAACAAATAATTAAACAAATAATTCCAAAGACTAATCCAATTGTTGTTTTTACTTGTCCAACATCAGATGCACCAGAATAAATTTCATTTCCAAGGTTAGACATTTTTATTATAATTATAAAAACTAAATTTGATTAATTAATATAAAAGAAAAATATAAATATAAGAAATCTAAAATGATTCAAGAACATAATTGCGAAAATAAATGTTGTTCATATAAAACAATTATTTATAAACAAATTAAATGGGATTTAAATGATGGTTGGAAATCATCTACTAATAAAATTGTTAAAGCTGGTTGTTTTATTATTGATCCATCATCTTTAAAAATTTTATTAGTTCAATCAAGAGGTCAAATGTGGGGTCCTCCTAAAGGAACTTTACAAGAAAATGAAATTGTTGAAGATTGTGCAATTCGTGAAGTATTTGAAGAAACAGGTATTCAAATAAAAGTTGAACAATTTTTAAATAGCACTATTGTTAAAAATAAAGCAATGTATTATACAGTTGAATTAAATGAATCAAAAGTGTTTTTACAAAATCATATTAAAGATAATGATGCTAATGGTATTGGTTGGTTTTCTATTGATTGTTTAACAAAATTAATAGAACAAGAAAAAATTAAATTAAATCAACATTGCAAAATTTTAATCAAAAAGTTTTTCGGGAAGAATATATTTTGATAAACCAATTATTATTAAACTAATAGCAATTGGTATTAATATATCAGATAATTTCATAATATCACCATTATTATCAACCTTATTATCAACCCTATTATCATCCTTTAAAAGTTTTTTATCTTCTTTTTTATCTTCTTTTTTATCTTCTTTATCTTCTTCTTTATCTTCTTCTTTATCTATATTTAAATTAGTCTTGAATGATACTTTTCCGTTTTTTTTAGGATATTCCATCCATACCATATCTAATACAATATAATAGTTATCATTTTCAGATGATTTATCGATGATTCCATATACTGTTTTATCATATAATTCTGTTTCTGTTATTGTACATAAAAGATTATGATCAACTGTATCTTTAAAAAGATAAAGTAATTCAATTGTTGGTTTAATTTGTATTCTTGATAATAAATTAAATTCATTATACGAATTTATAGGATTCCAATCAATAATGTCAAAATTCATTTTATTATATAAAATTTAAAGTTTTTATATAATGTTAAAAATGTCTAATGATATCAATATAAAAGGATTATTACAAGAACTTTCAGGATTAGAAAAAGATTTAAAATTAAAAAGACAAGAAATAAAAAAATTATCTGAACGTCAAAAAGAAATCAAAAATAAAATATCTAAATTTTTAAAAGAAAATAATCAACCTGGTGTTCGTGATCTTTCACAAGGAATTGCTGTTATTTCAGAAAAAAAAAAGAGACAAAAACCAAAAAAAGAAGATGAAAAAAGAAAGGATGCTATGACTATACTTCATAATTATATGGATGAAAGTAAAGCTAGACAAATATATGATCAAATAAAAGAAACTTTAAAAGGAAATCATTTTGAAGAAAATGTTTTAAAAGTTTTAAAAATATAATCTCTATAATAAAAAAATGTATCTTAAATTAAAATCTGGAAAAGAAAATTTAAAAGACAATTTAATTAAAGAAAATTTAAAAGATAATTTAATTAAAGAAAATTATAAACCTAAAAAAAAAGATAATATAAATATGATTATATTTTTAATAGTTGTATTACTCATAATAATTCTTCTTTTTTGTATATTTAAAAAGAAATAAATATAAAAATGTCAACCAAACCTTCTCCTTATGTAACATTTGAATCTTATAATGGACAAAAAAATGAATCACAAATGATTCAACAACAAAAACCACAACAACAAATGAATCAACCACAAATGAATCAACAACAAATGAATCAACAACAACAAATGAATCAACAACAAATGAATCAACCACAAATGAATCAACCACAAATGAATCAACAACAAATGAATCAACAACAAATGAATCAACCACAAATGAATCAACAACAAATGAATCAACAACAAATGAATCAACAACAACAAATGAATCAACAACAAATGAATCAACCATCTCGTTTTAAACATGTTCAATCTTGTGAACATCTTTATAATATTTTGACAACTGGATTGGATTATTTTCAAAATAATTTTAAATCCAAACAAATGAATCCTCCTCCTATGAAAATATTCTTAAAATTATATACAGAATGGTGTGGACCTTGTAAAACAATTTCTCCATATATTGAACAATTATCACTTTTACCAGAAAATCAAAATACTATCTTTTTAAAATTTGATGCAGATTTAATGATCAAAGGAACATGTAAAATTTCTAAAGAATTAACAAAAATCTTAAAAATTGGGGCTGTTCCCGCTTTTTTTGGAATTATTGATGGAAATATTATTGGTAATGCAATGGGAGCAGATAAAAAAGAAATCAATGAATTACTTCAAAAATTACAATAAATTATTTACCACATTGAGGAGGCATTCGTGATAATACATTTTGACAAGCTGTTGTCAATTCTGGAACACAATACAAACTTTTCATGTTACCATAATTTATACAATTTTGTAAAGGAGGTCCTGTATTAGTTTTTGATTTAAATTCACAAGCATCATTAGCAGATTGCAATTCTCTTACATAACAACTTAATAGCTTATCAGAGTCCCTTTGACAATCACCAGGGCATGGATTATTATTACGATCATTATTACGATTATGAATAACAGGATCATTACTACTATTACAAAGATGATCATAAACATCTTTAGATTCTTGTGCACAATCACCACCTTCTCTATAAGTACTATATAACATATCACATCCACCTGTGTTTAATATATCAGGTCTCCATGGTAAACATTTAAATTCATCTTCAATAGTATCATTAGGTGTTAGATGCATACAACTACTTTTTTGTTCTTCAGGAACAAAACAAGGTTTATTAGGATTAGGATTAGGATTAGGAATAGGTTTAGATTTACGTCTAGATTCATTTGAATCTGAACTTGAACCTGAACCTGAACTTGAACCTGAACTTGATTTAGTAGCAATGTAAATTATTATTCCTACAACAACAACACCTAAAAATCCAACTAAAATTTTCCAATTTTGAGTC
>Ga0209355_1001759_pt1 | contig 12220 bp, 8 predicted proteins | sample LauGreSBDMM110SN_3_FD_187563 | JGI IMG/M metagenome (GOLD analysis project Ga0209355, IMG submission 187563) | Freshwater lake microbial communities from Lake Michigan, USA - Sp13.BD.MM110.SN (SPAdes) (version 2) | ecosystem: Environmental > Aquatic > Freshwater > Lake | place: Lake Michigan, USA...
CGCAGCGATGAGGGAGGAAGCGCAGGCTTCGGAGGTGGGGGCACTGGCGTTCGACGCGGCGCCACCGGAGGTTTTGGGTTCTGCTGCTAATTTGATGGCTCCGGCGCCGGATGCGGTTGGCTTCGAGGCCACAGCGACGGAGGCGTTCGGTTCGGCTACGGCGCCCAAGGTGTGGTCCATCCAAGTTGCCGTCGGCTCAAACCACGGTGGCGGATCACCCGAGTGGTCGCCGGTATGTATGTATGTATGCGTGTGTGTATGTATATAGATACTGGCCATGCGCACGCACGGAGGGGGCTTATTTACAGGGGTATGGAAGGGGGGCTTCCATGCGCGCAGAGGCCATGCGCTCCCGACGACCGCCACCTACATGTTCGCAGGAGGGATCGCACGAGTCTACACCGCAGCGTACGAGCACCGCGGCGCCCGCTCGCGCGATTCCAAGTCCCTCTAGCCCGGCTTACGTTCCATTGCCGATCATCAGCGCATACGTTCACATACGAGGGAGGTTCTGAGACCTTCAGACTTACGACGCACGGTGACTTATGACTACATTGGACGTGTCAGTTGAAATAAAAAAAGGTGCACCGCTACACGATGCGAATGCCCCGTGGCGGCAGGCATGTTTCGACAGAGAACAATTTCGCCTCGGTGTTTGGCGTGTTATCTATATCTATACACTAGTCGTTGCCGGTTCGTCATGGCACCAAAACCATCGGTGCACGTGGCCCCTTTGTGTGTTGTCCAAATTATAACACAAATTTCGGGTTCGCCAGATTGACGAACTCCGAACACAATATGCACACACTACCAAGTCAGACTGACGCCGACATTCATCGTATTCACCAAAAACACCGACCGATGCCAATGCCTTCCTGGAATGTCATGCCTGGACGGGCCGCAACAAGGCGCTCGTTGCCGAGGCCGCCACCGAAGCCGTCACCCGCCGAGCGCTCCGCCCGCGCACACAGTGGGTCGGCATGGAACGTGCAACTTCCATCTTGCGTCTTTGCCGCACCGGCCACCAGCGAGCACGGTCACTCGGCTCCTTCGATACCGGCGATCCCGCTGCCGCCCACAACGCGGTCGGCGCCGAGGAACAGGCCGGTCGATGAGGATGGGTGGGCGGGCAAGACAGAACTTGCCAAGTCACCGGGCGCCGCAAACGCGCGGTTGCTGCGAGACGCACTGCTTGCTTTGCCGAGACGGAGAGCCTCGCCTGACCGCATGCGCACCCGAACCCCCCACGTGACTGTGACGACGGAGACTCCGACGCGGTATGTGTGAATTACTGATCATTTTTTATCTAGTTACTATTATAAAAGCATTAGCAGTTCTCTGTCAAGGTCAAACTACCGAGGGTGAATTTGTGTATTCAGAGAAGCAACAATGACATGAACTCCTCGGGGAAGCGAGCCATCGAATGCGGTATATGTGAACCGTGTGCTCCTTCCAAGATGCCGAAGCTGTGTCCGATCGAGGAGGAAGAGGAAGATGAAGATGAAGATGTCTCGGCGGACGATGCGGAGGATGCCGGAGGAACCGCGCTCGACACAACCGATGCCAATCCCATGCCGAAGGGCTCGCCCATCTGCGTCATCGATGCATGTGGCAAGCATAGCAGCTACGGTCCCATCGATGGCAAGCGAAACTCTGCGTTCCTTTGTTCGACGCACGGGAAAAAACACGGCGGATGCGAGAATATGAAAGCCAAGCGGTGCGAGGCGCATCAGTGCAAGCGCGTTCCCAGCTTCGGGAAACCGGGTGGTCTTCCGAAGACGGCGACCTGCTGCGCGAATCACGGGATACCGAAAGGCTACGTCGACCTCGTCCATCCTCGGTGCGAGTACGCGAATTGCGTCATAATTGCGACATTCGGCCCGCGCGGCGGCAAAGCAGCTCGGTGCGATGACCATCGCGAACCCCACGACATCGACCTCCGCAACAAGAAATGCGAGGAACCAAATTGCGACGACCGTGCGTATTACGGCCAGCGCGGCGGCAAAGTCGCTCGGTGCGGACAGCATAAAAAAGCCGACGACATCGACCGCCACAACAAGCTATGCGCGCACTCTGATTGCGACGACCGTGCGTATTACGGCCCACACGGCGGCAAAGTCGCTCGGTGCGAACAGCATCGCGAAAAGGACGACGTCAACCTCGTCCACAAGCTATGCGAGCAACCAAATTGCGACGACCGTGCGTATTACGGCCCGCGCGGCGGCAAAGTCGCTCGGTGCGAACAACATAAAAAGGCAGACGACGTCGGCCTCGTCTACCCGATATGCGAGGGCCCGAATTGCGACAAACACGCGAGCTTCGGCAAACCCGGCGGCAAGAGAGCTCGGTGCGAACAGCATAGCGAACCCGACGATATCAACCTCGTCAACAAGATATGCGAGGGTCCGAATTGCCCCACCGTCGCGTCCCTCGGCCTCCCTGATGGACGGCGGCAGTTTTGCATCGACCATGCGACGCACGGCGTCCACATCGACGTCTCGCACCCGCGGTGTGCATCGTGTCCTCCTTCGGAAAGAAAGTTCATTCACCCGCTCAGTAAGGTCTCGAAGTGCATCGATTGCGACCCCGCTCTGGTGCACCACACCCGCACGAAGGAGAAAGCGGTCAAGAAGGCGGGAGAGGATGTGTTCGGTAAGGCCTTTCAAAGGGAGTGTCACATTCCATTCACTGAATTTGGCATTGGTGTCGACCGGACGGAGTGCGGCATGCAGCCACAGACGTACGCGCGCCTTGACTTCGTCATTGAGAAGGATGGCGTTGTCGTCGTGATCGAGGTCGACGAGCACCAGCACCAAACTTACTGTGGGGAGATTGCACGTGTCAACGAGGTGGCGGCGTACCTGTTGCTCACGAAAAACAATAAATATGTCCACTTCATCCGGTTCAACCCAGACGCGTTCAAAATCAACCAACAGCGCGGGAAAGTGCCAATGAAAACCCGCCACGCCCGTTTAATGGAGAAAATCAAGGCGGTGCTTGAATCACCAGCACCACAAGAGAAACTTTGGAATCTGCAGCACATGTACTACGACACGCAGGACGGTCAGGTGTGCATAATGGACGAGATACACCCCATGATACAGGCGATCTGCCTCCCGCCGATCATCGCATAACGCAATATAGTATTTCTCACCGAGGCCACCACAACACCCTCGCCCTCGCCCTCGCCCTCGCCGCCGCCACCCTCGTCGCCGCCGATTGAATGCGGGAGGAGCACGTGGATTTCTGCGGCCAAGGCGCGCTGATCGTGAATTCAGTCCTTTCGTCACCCGCGTGCCGCTAGTCGTTGAACTCGGCCTCAAATTTGGCGCGGTCGCGGTTTGCCGACTTGCCACGGCGATCACTGATGTGGTGAATGTCCCAGCAGGGCGGCGCGCGGTGAACGCCTTGCACGTGAGCCACAAAGGAAGGCAGGCGCCATCGTCGATGCACGCAATTACCTTGTCGAAAGCGTCGCTATCGAGCATGCGCGCGATAAGGGACTCATCCACAGGTGACTCACGAAAAGTGCGCGCCATGGTGACCCTGCGACAGCGGGCGCCGGGGACTGGCGTCAATGGTGTGACGCGCGGATGGTGCCACCAGGCGGCCGGCGCGCGGGCGAGCGAGGGCAAGAGCGCACACAGTCGCATGGGAGCGCGGGCGCGAGGGCACGCGGGCGCGACGGCGCGACGGGCGTGAGGGCACACAGGCGGACACCACGCAGGCGCGCGGGAATGAGGGCGCGCGGGTGCGCAGACGTGAGAACGCGAGGGCGTGAGGGCGCGCAGTTGCAAGTGCGCGAGGGCGCGCGGGTGAGAGGGCGCGCGGGAGCTCATGTGCTGGGGCGCGATGGCGCAAGAGCGCGAGGGCGCACAGGCGCGCGTCCGCGCAGGCGGGCGGGAGCGAGGGCACGCGGGTGCGCAGACGTGAGAGCGCGAGTGCGCGAGGGCACGAGGGCGCGCATTTGCAAGTGCGCGAGGGCGCGCGGGTGAGAGGGCGCGCGGGAGCTCATGTGCGGGGCGCGATGGCGAGGGCGCGCGGGAGCGAGGGCACGAGAGCGCACAGGCGCCGGCGGCCCGCGCCCGGCACCTGGTGGGGGCGAAAGTTACCAACAGCAGCTAGTGCCTCGCGCCCGATGAACGGGAATCTTGTAACAGATGCAAACCACGAAACGTTCTTTTTTTCTGTTTCATGAATAAAAAAATCTGTCTAGACTCCGAAGAGATGACCGCACCCGCTCGCGCCGCTCGCGCCGCTCGCGCCGCTCCCGCCGCTCCCGCCGCTCCCGCCGCTCCGGCCGCCGCTCCTTCCGCTCCGGTCGCCGCTTCCGCCGCCGATACCGCCGCTACCGCCGTCGCGGAGGATGCCATCGTGACGCTTCATGTCGCGTTGCGCGCCGTGAACGCATTGCAGCTTGACCTTGCCACGGCGACGGCTGGTCTTCGTGTGGCAGATGAGCTGCGTGCCGTCTTTCGGCGGTCAGTGGACGCAGGTGCGAGTCATCCAGCGGCTGCGCCAATTCGTGGCCCGGGTGCTCCGATACCGAAGCGCACGGGGTTGGATCCGGCGCCTCTGACGCTTCTGCAACTCCCACCGGAAGTTCTTTTCATGGTGTTGTGCCGACTTGACTCTCGCAGTCTGGCGCGCATTGCCGCCACCTGCTCGGGGTTGTACCGCGACCCGCCGCGGCCGATGTCTCCCGTGGAGGAGGCTCTACGAGAGCGCGCCACGGCGCGCGGCCACATGAGCCCGGGGCGCTTGCCCGAAGGAGCCACCTCGTGGGTGCCACACCTGGCCTGGCTGGAGCGCCGGCGCGACGAGGCGTGGGCGCCAGTGGCGGCTCGCACCGCGAGCTCATTCTTTGTGACGGAGGGTGGACGGCTCATGAGCTGCGGAACTGAGGATGACGTATATGACGCAGAGGAACGAGTCGCTGCAGGGGCGCTGGGACACGGCAAGCTGGACGATGACGATTTTATTGTACCAACTCCCACGCTGCTACCGTCGATGACGGGCATCCGCATCGCCTGCGTTTCTGCCGGGGAAGGGTTCAGCGCTGCGGTGTCGACTACAGGCGCTGTCTACACATGGGGCGACGGGTATGGTGGACAACTCGGTCACGGCGACGACGAGAACAGCCTCGTCCCGAAACAAGTGCATGCGCTGGCAGGCCATCAGATCCTCTGTGTTGCCATGTCCTATCACAGCATGGCAGTTACAGAGAGAGGCGAGGTCTTCAGCTGGGGATGTAACACCGACGGACAATGCGGCCATGGAAGCTCGGGTGGTACTCAGTCTCTACCACGGCGCGTGGAAGCACTGGCGGGAGTCAGGGCGCGTAGTGCGTCGGTCGGCATTTCGCACAGCCTCGTTGTTACTGAAGAGGGTGCGTTGTACTCATTTGGTGATTGTGCCGAGGGTCAGCTCGGCCACGGCACATTCGATCAAGAAGGCGAACCAACGAGAGTGGATGCACTGCGTCATGTGCGCATCGTCGCCACATCCGCAGGTGATTATTACTCACTCGCGCTGGCCGAGGATGGTGTAGTCTTCTCTTGGGGAGATAACTTCTATGGACAGTTAGGACTGGGGCGAACAGGCGAGGGTGGGGCATTGATAGAGGAGGTGACCTTGCCACAGAAGGTGGAGGCATTGAGTGGGCTCAATGTGTGTGCCATAGTCGCTGCGGATTATGCCAGCTGCGCCGTGACAACGGCAGGCGAGCTCTTTACGTGGGGCAACGGCGAATGTGGGCGGCTAGGACACGGCGACGAAGCGGAGCAGTTCGAACCAAAGCGCGTGGAGACCCTCCGAGATGCGTGGGTGGTTGCGGCCACGCTTGGCAACTGCCATACCATTGCGACCGTGCGTGACGGTGGCGTGTTTGCCTGGGGCCTTGCGGCAGGACTCGGCCTTTCGGAAGCTTCCGCCGCTGTGCTGGATGGAGATGAATGTGTCTTCTTTCCGTGCCGTTACCAACAGCTATCGTGCATGATGTAAATGCTCTACACCACCATCACAAACACAACCGGGGCCGCCCATAGACCGATGTAATGGCGATATGAAGGGATCGACATCGCGCAACACATCCCCCCGGCTGGTCACGTGCGACGTGGCCACACCGCGCTCGTCTGATGAGTATAGCAGCGGTCACGATCCAACAAGCCATCCGCCATGCACGGATCCAGCGTTAGCCTCTCGCGCGAGTCCAGTTTTATCCGGCTGTTTCACGCGGAAGTGACTGATCTGAATCAGGGCGTGTGGATGTATATATATATATGGATCATTTGTTAACAAATTAACACGATATTAGGGCGTGATGTGTATTCTCATACACGTGGCGGAGGAGGAGCTGCCCGAATTCATCGTCACTGGGCGGCTATGAATGTGACTGTGACTGTGACTCCCATGTGACTCACAGCCACGCCCCAGTGCACGTCCTTCCTCCACATGTCCACACGTCCTAAATGCGCACTACATTAGGGTATCGATAACCGATCGGCACACACAATCACGCGGAGTAAGTTGCAACAATCACATTGACGTGGACCGCAATCTGACACGATACACGATACGCACACCGAAACACATGCACCCACAAACGCGTCGATTTCATGCGCGGTCATGTCACAGCCAACACGACTGGATTCGTGTGTGTTATCAAGCGATGATCGGCGCTTTGAATAACGGCGGTATGAAGACCGGGTGTATCTCCATATTTATCTCGTCCATTATGCACAACCGACCATTCTCGTCCGTGTCGTAGTACATGTGCAGGATCGACCACGTCTTTTGTGGTTCATGCGAGTCGAGCGCCTTTTGGATGACCTCCACGAGCCGGGCGTGCCTCACCTTTAGCGAGACACGCCCCTTTTTCTGGTCGATCTTGAACGCGTCCGGGTTGAAGCGCACGAAATGCACGTGCCGGATATTCTCGCCCAGACGGAAAGCGGTGAATATTTCGTTGACCCGGGATATCTCTCCGCAGTAGCTGCTGTGCTGAAACTCGTCGACCTCGACAATCACGACAGCTCTCATGCTCTCGATGACGAAGTCGAGGCGCGCGTTATTCGATGGCTTCTGGGCGCACGCCGATCGATCGACACCTATGCCGCAGGCTTTGAACGAGACGGCGAGCTCCCGACGAACGGCCTGGTCGCCGTACGCGAGTTGTAGTAATACCGCGACCGCGTCCTCCTTCTTGTGGATTCGTGGCCACAGCGTGTGGTCGCACTCGGTGCACTGTGCCACCTTGGACATGGGGTGCAAGAAATTCCGGAGCTTGCACGAGCCACACCGCTTCCTAATAACGTCCTCGTAGCCTTTGTCTCGTCCATGCCCGCTACAGTGCGTAGCAGACGCAGGGAGACCACCGACAGGTCCGTAGGTAGGGTTGATGATCGTGCACCCCGGCTCCTCACACCGCTTACTCCTGACGTTCTCGTAGCCGCGTTGTTGTCCGTGTGTCGCACACACGACAGCGGACGTGGGGAGGCCACCGACGGGTCCGTAGGCAGGTTTACGGATCGTGCACCCCGGCTCCTCACACCGCTTGGACCTGACGTCCTCGTAGCCGCGTTGTTGTCCGTGTGTCGCACACACAACAGCGGACGTGGGGAGGCCACCGACGGGTCCGTAGCTCCGGTTGATGCTCGTGCACCCCGGCTCCTCACACCGCTTAGACCTGACGTCCCCGTAGCCGCGTTGTTGTCCGTGTGTCGCACACACGACACCGGACGCGGGGAGACCACCGATGGGTCCGTAGGTAGGGTTGATGCTCGTGCACCCCGGCTCCTCACACCGCTTATGCATGACGTCCTCGTAGCCGCGTTGTTGTCCGTGTGTCGCACACACGACACCGGACGCGGGGAGGCCACCGACGGGTCCGTAGCTCCGGTTGAGGCTCGTGCACCCCGGCTCCTCACACCGCTTGTGCCTGACGTCCTCGTACCCGCGTTGTTTTCCGTGTGTCGAACAACAGCAAGCAGAGTCTCGCGCGCCATTTATGAGACCCCAGCTGCTCCGCTTGCCACACGGCTTGATGACGCAGATGCGCGAGCCCTTCGGCACGGGATCGGAATCGGTTGTGTCGAGCGCGGTTCCTCCGGCATCCTCCGCGTCCGCCGATAATGGACACAGCTTCGGCATCTTGGAAGGAGCACATGGTTCACATATAGCGCATTCGTTTGAGTCCGTGATGGCTCGCTTCCCCGAATGGTTCGTGTCTTTCATTTGCTTCTCTGTTCCAATGGCGAAGTCCTCGACAGTTTGATCTTGTATGTAAAACCAATCTACTTTATAACAGAAAGTAGATAAAAGTTATATCACATGAAATCGCACTGGAGGTTTCACGCAACCCTCCGTCGTCGAAACCAGAAAAAATGTGTAAGACGCTGTCGGCCGCTCAATATAACAAATCACAACTCGCGTTGCACGTTTGGGCCCGTTGTGCACACCATTGGTGACATTCCTGCGTTTGCATGCCTTGTTTCTGTATGCCTGCGTTTGTGACTGAATACGTTTGAATATACTTCCTACGCGATCACTTCAATGAGGATCTCATTGGTGCGCAGCCACGATATCGTGAAGGGCGGGTTGTATCGGAGCACCTCGAACTGAGGGCGCACCCGCGGGATCCCCTTGTACCTGAGCGTCGCCGCGAGCTCCGCCGCCCGCTCGGACACGGCGATGTCTGTAGCGTAACCTCCAAAGGTGAGCACGGCGCATGTGCGCGCATGAACCACACGAAGTGTTACTCGAGGATCACTCGGTTGTGGCGCCGCCTCGACGCTCTGATACTCGGCAGGCAGCACAAACGCAATCGTACCGGTGGTGTTCACAACTGGCGCCGTCATCGCCACCTTCTTTGCGCACCCGTCGCGGCCCGACGTGGCGCATGCACGGACGACTGGCGCGGTCATGGCGATGGGCACGGTGCCCTCATTCGCGGGCGTGCCGAACACGCCGATGTATTTCGCGAGCCGGTTGAACGCGGCACTTGACTCATCGGAGTTCATGCCGCCGTTGCCAGCCGGCGTCTCGACTAGCACGCACGTGTGGTAGCGGCGAATCTGCGTGTTCGACGACACCTGTCGCACCACGTCATACGCGGCGCGCTCTACTGTAATCCGCCCGAAGACGGTGCCCATCACTTGCCACGCTAATCCAATCGCCAGTATAACCCCGAAGATAAGTGCGATCAATATTGCCACATCCATCGTTTTACATTGATCTAGATAAAAAAAACGACGGTATTCTACGGGCACGGATCACTTAGACACGGACCGCGTAGTCTCAGTTGTCGGTACACGGTGGCGCGACTCGAACGACCTTGCGTGCGGTTCATAGGAAAGGTCGATCCACCTCGCTCCATTGTCAATGTCCACACGTAACACCCCGGGAGCTCAGCGAGCTCCACTGGTCGCGGCGTGACGCCCGGTCAACACCACGGGAGGAGGCACGAGGAGGCTACGGAAAGTCACAGGGCTGCACGCGAGTTTACCGGTGGCGCGATATAAGGCACCCTTTTGTTTGCACGTGAGCGAAGACGAACAGAACGTGACGAATATTCGGTTGTTGTTCGGCATGTCAGTGCGGTTTCCACAACCAGCGTGGAAGGTATGGGTGTCGTACATCAGATACGTCGTTGCCGAAGGGACCAGCTCACCAAGTGGCGACAGATCGCCGACCGCATGTGACCCAGGGATGAACAACGTACCGACGTTGGTGCGGAGATCCATCGAAATCGCTACACAAATCGACACACGCGGACCGAGGGAGTGGTCGCGGTGCGTATGCTGTATTTCCGAGTGAGCAGGGACAGAAATGACTTCGGTTCGCAGAACCTCGACGTGATCACCGAGGTAACGTTCAATTTCGTGTATGTATTCGGGCGGGAATATACACACCCACTGCTGCGCAGTGAACATCGACGGATGGAAGACCATGCCTCTCCTTCCCGAATTGTACGACAAACCAAGGGGGCGCGACAAGAGCAATTTATTCACAGCGGCACGTATCGTGTCGGGTAGGTGCACACGATCGCACGCCATATACCCGTCACGAGCAAGCGTCGGCGTTCGCACATGCCCCATTCTGCAAATGCAGATCAACAAATTCGGTCGAATCGGCCGCAGCTGTCGCACAGATGCGCGTGTTTCCGTTTAAATGATGAGAAGAGACGTTTCATTCTTTTGCCGTCGGCATGCGCCGTTTTTCACTCTATATAGAAGAACCTAATTAAATTAACGAGCTCGTGTTTCCGTTTAAAAAGTTATGATAAAAGACGTTTCATTCTTTTGCCGTCGGCATGCGCCGTTTTTCATTATATATAGAAGAAACGAATTAGATTAACGGGCTCGTTTTTCTTCGACTTGCCATCGGCAACGCACCGACTTCGGACTTCCTTCGAACCATGTACTCGGGCGAGCCGCTTCGTCGCCGCACCTCCGATCGCCTTCTCGCCAAGCGAGCTGCCGGTCACCTTCGCACTCCACGAGCTGCCGTGGCACTGGACACCACCATCTACGAGAGCGACGTCGCCTTCGGCGTCATGGCCTCGCCACTGTGCGTGATCCGTGTTATGGCGTCGCCGCCGCCGCACTGCCAGCGCAAAGCGCGCGAACGCCACGCGGTTGCGGGCAGCGTGCTGCATGGCGGCACAACCCCGTCGTTCGGTCATCGACTCGCTCTCGCAGCCGATCTGCCGCGTTTCCCGCGCCTCGTCAAGCGACAGCGCGTCGCAGCGTAGCCGGCGTCGCTGCCGTGGCTATCGGCGATGGGTGCGGGCACGATCGACGGCGTGTCGATGACACACGAGCGAGGTTCCGTGGTGCCCGATACAGCCGTGGCAGCTTCGGGCAGCCCGAGCTCGTCACCCACCAGACCGACACGCTGCAATCGTGTGAGACCTGGTCAGTGAGACAACAGCGAGACCGCGACAACTGCCCACGCACCGCGAAGGGCCTCCCGGCCGCCCGCGAAATCCATGTCCCGTGTGTAGAGCTCGTATGTCCGCTTCGACGGTGGTCCCTTACATACAACGCTATGAACCTGCGCTCCCTTCAAGTGTTCACATGACACACAAAACGAGGTGGACAGAGATGCGGACCTCCATACCCCGGTCGGTCACCCCCATATTTTTCGAACGATCAGCACAAGGACCGCGACCGGGTCGGGCGTCATGCCGCAACTTTGCGCGTTGCGTGTCTCGCAGCACGCCACTCCGCGGCTTTCGCAGCAGAAATCCAGCCCGCCACCGCACATGCAACACACGGCGACGCTCGAATCGGGAGTTCACCCTGTCACATCGACCGGTCGCGTCTTCGTCGCGACCACATTGAGCAAGTACGATGCGACCATTCCAGGGCGCGTCGGCGAAGGACACGGGAGAACGCACTTACACCCTCCCTGCCAAGTAAACAAACAACCCGGATCAAATTTTAATTGTATCGGCATTTTTTGATTAAAAACGAAACGGAAGGTTTCATCGGGACGTTACATATCTTCCATCGGCTTTCTGACCAATGAAGGTTCCATGGCGCTTTGCGACGCTGGTCGTCGATGTCGCACAAACAGACTTTCGCGTTGCAGCTGCGCCATCATATGCCGACCTCACCGAAGATTCGTTCTTTTGCGACGAGACCCTCTGCGACCAAGATGACATCGACGAAGAACCACCCAGCACAAAGCAACATCTGGTCAGAGTTCGCCGGAACAGCAGCTTCCCTCTTCCACACCGCCCTAAACGCCAACGATCGGGCGATAGTACACCATCAACTTCGCCGACGACGAAGCTCTAATCTACCGAGGAGCGAGCCGGCTCGATGTCTGCGCAAATACGGCGTCTGCGCGTCTTCTGCCGCCGCAGGCAAGCCTGTTGACGGGGCGGGTGTGTGCGACTGCGACAAGTCTTCCACAGTGGACGAACCGAGCCAGGCATGGATCGGCATGAGCTCGCCGATTTCCAGAGCGGCGGTGCGTGCGAGTCCGAACCCACGGACCACCCACAACCCGATACCAGCGCCTTGTTGGGTGTGACATCTTACGGAACACGAGGCAACCCGGCGACTGCGCCTCGGCAACAGAGGCCACGTGACGTGGTTCGTCGTTCTTTTAACAGTCCTATCGCGTATAGCGTTAAATTGAAACCATACTAGATCAAACTCAACGAACAGCAAACTCCGAATGAACCACACGCGTTACAGTTATGTCAGCG
>Ga0209355_1001760_pt1 | contig 12216 bp, 12 predicted proteins | sample LauGreSBDMM110SN_3_FD_187563 | JGI IMG/M metagenome (GOLD analysis project Ga0209355, IMG submission 187563) | Freshwater lake microbial communities from Lake Michigan, USA - Sp13.BD.MM110.SN (SPAdes) (version 2) | ecosystem: Environmental > Aquatic > Freshwater > Lake | place: Lake Michigan...
TCAAGAAATTGATGAGCGTGATAATATTGAGTTTGAATTTGAAAAAAGGAGAAGTATGTCCATTTGTGCAAGACAAAAAGAATTATCTAAAATAAATGATTTAAATGTTTTAACTGATTTAAATGATAATAAAATACAACGGCTATTAGAATGGTTTGATTTAGCGGAAGATTATGAAGATAATCCAGAATCAGTTAATATTCAAGAATTAGAAAAACAAGTTATTGAACACAAGAATAATTTATTAAGACAAATTACTGAATTAGAAATGATGACACTAACAGAAGAAGAAATAAGTGCAAAAGCGAGTGATATAATTATAAATAATAAATTAGATAAATTTATCGATAATTATATTTTAGAGTATACGCCATTAGGAAATATATATATGAGATATAATAATGATAAAAAATCATTTGAATATTTTAGTAATAATTCAATACCATATAGATATTTAGAACCTGTTGGAAGAAAATATGTAATGACTTATTGGTGTAAGCCTATTTTTGTTGATATTGAGGAAGAGCTGAAAAAGGCAGAAGAAATATATGACAAAAAAGTTGAAGAAGATTTAAAAAAGGTTGAAATGAATAAGGATTTGAAAAGTTTTAATCCAAAAAATGTGTTAGTTAAATTGAAAGATTATAATAAAAATACAAAAGAAAACTCAATTAGACCAATGAAAAATAGGACTGATAATAATGCAATGTTGCCTTCTCAAATAAAGAATAATTTACCCGATATAAATAAAAAGTCAGAAAAAATGTTTTTAAAAGAAAAGGCAAATAGATATACATGGGAAGGGCGTTTAACCAACTTCTGTCCTTTAAAAAAAATAGATAAAAAGGTGATTGATAAAAATTTAAATATGACATATACTGAGTTTAAGAAATTACAACAAGAGTTGCAAAATAAAAAATAACCGCAAAATAAAAAATAGTTATATTATAACAATGGTGTATAAATCAAAAAAAATAAATAGAAGGCGATATTTTAAAGGTTCTCATAAAAAACAATCTAGAAAAAAAATGTATGGTGGTAAAAATGAGTATCAAACACCAGAAATATTAAAACCAAATGATAATCAATTTGACAATAATAATATTAATAATAAAAACCAAACACCATTAAATAATAATAATAATAATAAAATCCAAACACCATTAAATAATAATAATAATAAAAACCAAACACCATTAAATAAACCAGATATTAATCCAGTCGAAAATAAAATTGTGAACGAAAATGAATCACCAAATCTGTCAGATAATCTTGCCAGAGGGAAAGATATTGCAGTTCAAGTTGGAAATATTTTGGGTGCATCTGTTGTAAAATCTGCTGAATATGGTGTGGAAAAATTGGCTGAAAAAATAGGTGTTGATCCGAAAGCAAATGCTGTAGATGAATTAAAAAAAGTAAGTTCTGCTGTTAAATCTGAAGAAGGTCAAGCAGCATTATCAGAATTGGGAGAAGCTGGATCTATGGTTGTTGAAAAGGTTATAGTTCCAGGTCTAATAAAAGGAGCGGATAGTGTCCTTGCTCATTCAGGTGAATTAGGAGAAAAGGGTATTGAGGCTGGTATGAATGCTTTCAGTGCTACTCCTTTGGGTCCATTATTAGATGTGCCTAGATTTATAGCAAATGTTACAGAAATAGCACAGACATCAACTGATTTGGCAGCTGATCTTTTGCAAACAACTGAAGATACAATTGAAAAGACTAAAGAAAGCAAGGGTGAATTTGACAAAGCTTATTCAAAATTAAAAAATGTAATTAATAATAGCATTAATAATAGCAATAAATTTGTATCAAATGGATTAAATAATATTGAACAAAGGGTCAACTCTTACGGTAAAGAATTTGTAACTAAAAGAGTTAGTCCTTTGGTTCAAAGTGGTGAAACATTAAAAACATTACAAAATCAGGCTAGAATGATTGGAGGTAGAATTATCGAGTCACAAATAGAATTTCTGACACCTTATAACACAACTCGAAAATACGCTTTAAAAAGCAAAAGGACAACGCGTAGACGCTAATTATTTAATATTTTTCTTCCAATCTATAAATCCATTACTTTTTATTACATTAAATGATGAACCTAAATGTGCTTTACCAATTGTATATGCTTTTCGTTCAATTGAGTCCAAATGTTTTAAATAGTTTATTATGAGGGTTTGAGTTGTTTCATCATAGTTTTTAAATTGCTGGGGTAATTCCAAACCTAATTCGGTTTCAATATCTTGATGATTCATTATTATAAGTTATTAGTGGTGTATTTTTATATATTAAAAAATGAAATCAATTTTTTAATTTATTTACTTATTATTTGAACGAATTTATTCTTTGTTTCTTTTTGTATTACGCTTCTTTTTAATTTTTCTATTTTTCTTTGTTTGATTTACTTTTATTTTTGTTTGTTGTCTTTTTGTTCTTTTTCTTTTTGTTTTATTCTTTTCTTTACGATATTTATGCTTTGATAATTTATGCTTTTTACCTCCTGCTGCTTCAGATGTTATTTGATAATCGTTTAGTGGATTTTTTCCTTGTCCAACATCTACTTCATCATTTTCTTTATATGGTGATACTAGAACTTCAGTGTTTTCAACAGTTGGTACTACTTGTTTAATATTATTACTATCAGTTTCATCAAATGGTACTACTAGAACTTTAGTATCATCAACTTTAGTTTCTTCTTCACCTTCCTTTATAGTTTGTTGTGCTTGTGCTTTTCGAACAAATTCTGTTATTAATGGAGAGTTTGTTTTTACCATCACCTTAATTATGTCAATTGTTTTAGTTGTAAATTCTTCTTGCAAATCACTAAATCCACATAATTTTAAATTATATTCATCAACATTTTTATATGTTACTTTATAATCCGTATTTTTTTGTTGTATATCACTATAAATTTCTTGTAATATTGTATAAGAAGTATCAGTTACTTTTTCCATCATTGTTTTAAAATATTCGTAGGTTGCAATATTTTGTCCACTCGTTAACTCGGCTTTAATTTCTTCTGTCATTGAAACTTGATAAGAAATATCTAACAAATAAGATTTTATAGTTAGATAATTAAAATAAATATCATTCTCCTCTTTAGTCATATATAAATAATATTCAAATAGCGCAAAATTAATAGTTGTAATTGTTTCCGTTTTGTAATCTTGTATAAGAAATGTTAAAAATACATAAAATTCAATATCACGTGGCATAAAATTATGTAGACCAATAGTATAACTTAGTTGTACGGATTCATCTATTTTACAATAAAATGTATCTATGCCTTCTTCATAATTTATAAAACTTAATTCATATTCACGCAATAATTGATGTAAATATGTTAGAACTGTTATATTATTTTGTAATAATTTTTCAGTGTTATTTAATTTACCAAAATCTGCGCCCAAAATTTCTTGGTATGATGATTTATTAGGGGCACCACCACGATAACCACCCCCAGAAGCACCTTCTTCATCTGATGCATTTATTATTATGTTTAAAATCTTTATTATAAATTCATTATCCTCATTATCCTCATTATACTCATTAAAAAGATTGAAAAAATTCACTGTAAAACTCGACTTTATTTTGCTTTCTGTGAAAGTTCCTTTACTAATTTTGCCACTTGTATGTGAACTACTAGTTTGTGTGAACTCTTCATCATACCTAAATTCTATTTCTATCTCTCTTTCACTACTATCAAAAATATTTGTTAGAAATAAATATTTAATATCATTCAAATATATCATAATAAATGGTTGCACCACAATTAAATCACCCTCATTCAATGCCTTTGCCTTTGTGGTATTGGATCTGGTTATTTGTTGATTGACTCCCAAATTTACCTTGGAATAAAATGACTGTATCTCTTCTTCTTCCAACTCAGCAAAAATTGTAATGGTATCAATAAATGTTAAATTGCCAATAACTAGTACAGGATACTTATAATTTGCTATGTATTCTATTTGGGGCATTTTATTATAATAATTGTTAGAATCAATTATATCTGAAATACTTTCTTCAACATTTTCGTTATATAATGTATTGCTAACATCTTTTAAAAATGGTTTAATATTACTTAGACTTCTTAGTTTACTATAGTACAAATAACGAATAAATGAATTTACGTTTGTCATAATAGTCTTTGCTAGATCATCCCTTTCGTCTCCACCGCTTTGTATTCTGTTATTTATAGGATTACCTCCAAATGACTTAGTTACATTATCCTCTTCCATATGAATATCGCGTCCGCCCCCCCCTTGTTCAGGCTCAAACATTAGATAGTTTAGATTATTTAGATGTGCTTCAGATGTCTTTGGTTTAAATATTATCATATGATCGTCTAAATCCAAAATAACAGGGATGTTATTAATTACCGCATATGTAAAGAGCATACGATCGTGCGTTACCAAAACCGCCCCTTTTGTTGGCTTGATTTTCACACTTTCTTCATATCCAAACGTAAATTTTTTGTTTGGTTGATATCGGTTTACCTTATAAAAAAACATTTGACTTAAAATGGCTAGTCTACATACTTCTGCTTGTAATGTATCTCCTAACCTCTTTATAGCATAATATAAAGAATATTTCATTAAAATGTTTTTAGAAACATTTACACCGTTTTGTTGCATTAAAATATCACTATTAAAATCAGTATAAAATTCTTTTCTCTTATCAGGTGGTGATTTGTTATTTAGCGCTTTTAATGCACGTATAATTTTTTGTGATTCGCTACCTGCAATTTTAAGTGTTTTTGAAAAATCATTTAAAAATTGTGTTACTCTATCCGATACAGATTTTTTTGTTGTGATTTCTTTGTTCATTGTTACAGTTCCAGAATCGGGTATAAACAGTACTTGTGTATAATTTTCTTCATCCCTATTCTCATAATAATATTTTAAATCAACTGTATAATTTGAATCTTCTAAATTATTTTGTTGAGAATAATTAATATTTTTATAAACTACACTAATATTACCTTTTACACTATCCCTAAAAGTACCATCCTCATTTTTTCCATAACCACCATAATGACCTCGGCCTTTAAGGTGTGTGTCTGAGTTTAGAGCTTCAATATACCAATTTTTATAACCAAATACCTCATCAATAGTTTCAGCCTTTGATTTAAACGCACTGTCTGTAATGGTTTCGGCTGTGTATAAAAGACAAAATTTGTTGTGGTCCTTGTTTTCTCTCATAATTTTAAATAAATTCGACTGACAATCAATACAAAGTTTTATTTTGCCTTTAAACTCATTTATCTCATCACTAGGATCAACAGTATTATCCGCAAAATCTGTAAATGCTGGATCACTATATTCTTTAAAAAAATTAGCAAGATGATAATATATTCGTAGTTGTGTTTGAGCCTTAAGATTTTGTGGTCTTAGGTCGTATTCTTTTTTTTTCTTTTCATTCATCATGCTGTCTAGTTTTGTATGAAGTACTATTTGTAAATTGTCTTCAGCTGGGGCGGGTGTACCATCACCTATTGGTTTATATGTTGCTTGTTTAGCTAAGTTATACATATTACCTATTGCAAAATAATTTTCAAGTCCGTCAGTTAATGGGCGCGGGTATTTTTGTAAATATGCAAATGTTGATTGATAATTTATGAGATTTTCAAGTGTTCCCCATAATTGTGGATAACCTCCATATAATAAAGAACTAAACATAAAATTTGCATAACTACTATCTTTTGATGTTAGAGGTTTTTCAGAATCACAACACTCTAAACTAAAATCGTGCAAAGTATCCAAAAAACCGACAGCTGATTTTTCACTATATAGATGCGGTGGTATTAAATAATTGAAAGCTGATGATAAATCATAATTTAATGATGAATTTAATAATGCATCTGCCGGCTTTGGATACCCGTATTCAAAAATACTTATTGCTGATTTGTTGTCTGCCTCTGCTTGTTTTGCTGCTTGTTTTGCTGCTTGTTTTGCTTCTGCTGCTGATTGTTTTGATGCTTGTTTTGTGGTTAATTTTTTATTAAAATTGTCTTGTTCTTTTTCTGTTGTTGAATTTAACTTAAAAATATTTGTTATTATTTTCGTTATTTTAGTAGCCCCATTTTCGAATCTATCTTGTGCTTTGTCCAGTAAAGCTTTTGCCTTAGATTTTTTTCCCTCATTTATTTGAGGAGCTGGTCTGATAAAACTATCTAAAAATGGCATAAAAAGATATATTCCTTCTTTGTTAAAAATATTAGGATGTCTATCTATTAATATTTCTTGATTAGTGCTTCGATATTCGGAAAACTTTTCTTTCATATCATCAAAATTAATTAAAGAAAATGGTGAATCGTTTACAGTTGTCATATTATATTATATTATATAATATATATTATATACATTATTTTTACTTATATATATTTTATTCAGTTCGTTTTTCTAAACATTATTACAAATATTTTAATCCAAAATATTTGCAATAATGCTATCATCGCATATATGTTATATTGGGCTGTAATGTATCATAATATGTTACAGTAAATGCTATTTTTTTATTGGATAATTTAATTTCACTTTGATTTAACATATTCGTTATTTGTGTTTCAATTTGATAGCCATTACCGAATAAAAATGTGATTAACTCGGGTATTTCGTCGGGGGTCATTAGATTATTTTTTTTAGAACAACCATTATAACAATTATTCAAACTCTGTAAAGCTAAACCACATTGAGGAATGGGATTACACGGACCTTCTCGTTGAAATGGAGATAATCTAGGTAATTTTATACGTCGAACTATTTTTCTAATAGGACCACGTGGTTCAGAGTTAACAGTTAATATATTTTTATAACATTCATTATATTGATCGTAAAATGGTTGTGAAGTTATTGTGAATGTGTTTGCACCGTTATGAATCATATATATATAATTAATTTTTTAATTTCTTCGATTTCATTATTTGGTAATCGAATGGATTTTAATATTTTAAATATATTCATATATTCATTTTCATTAGTAATATTATATTGATTTATTAGACAAAGTTCAAACATCTCAATAATGGTTAGAATTAATTCGTAATAACGTAAATTAGGTCTGTCAAATAATATGATTTTATTTATTTGTATTTTTATGTTGTGAAATTTTTGTTGTCGTAATTGTTGTTCTTGTTCTTGTAATAAATTGTATTCATTTTTGCTCATTTCAATAACAGTATTTAATTCACTGTTTAAATCTCTAAAGGTGTCATTGTAATCAATTAACCGTTCTGTTATAACCGAATCAGGAGGTCGAATATCGTCCATAATATAATAATCTTGTAACAAAATCTTTATATTTATTAAATAAAGATATATTAAAACTACTTAAAGAACTTTCGGAAAAGTATTTATTTAAATAAAAAAAATTGAAATATAAATAAGTATTTAGATAATATTATACATATAACAAGGCATAATATTATTAAAATGGATACTTTGACTGAAATGAATACTTTGAGTGAATCACAAAGCACTTTGAGTGAATCAACCGGACCTATATTTATAAGAAGAGATGATACTATTACATCTAATTTAAATCCAATTTATAGATACAAGTTTACTGAACACTTTATGGAAGAATTATACGAATTCTCAAAAATTCATCAGTACGATGCACGAAAAGACTTTAAAGAAGCTTGGAAAATATGGATTGAAGAAAACGAAGATATCATTAATCAAGAAACTTTACGCTTAGATAATTTAGGATACAAAGGTAATGTTATTGACAAGATGTTTAAAAGTGCTAGATATTATTTTAGAAATAAAAGCACTGATAAAAAAGAACCAAAACAACGCAGACAATATATCAGTGTTACACGCGAGCTATTAAACGCAATGGACAATCATATCGAGAAAAATATGTTCAATGAAGATTATCAACCCAAAACCGGATTTATATTATTTTGTAAGTCAAATGAGGCAATTCTTATAGAAACATTAGCAAATGTGGTTGAACAGGGTGTAACCGATTCTGAAGTTATCCAAGACAAAATTAAAAAAACATATAAAAATAGATATTTCATATTAACTCAAAATAATAAGTAATTATTCAATAAATATATTACCTTTACAAATAAATGATAAATGATAAACACTTTGTAAATTGTGTATTTTATTTTTTTAATGAACACGAGCAACAAATTAAAAAACAAAAAATACATAAAATTGTTAAGTCAAACCTTTTTATTCAGAATGAACTAACAAATCATCAAAAATTAATTCATATTATTAATAGAAAAAAACATTTTTATATTTGTGAAAATGCATCGGAATTAAAAATTACAGAAATTCAAGATGATGACACCACCATTGAAGAAACTAGATCAACCAAGGATAATACCATTTTATTCGAATTTGAAAAACGCGAATTAATATATTTAAAAAACTATTTAAAGAACTTATTGGAAGAATGTAATTACACAAAATATATATCGACAATCATTCAAAATTACAAACATCTGCTTAATTCATTACACTTGTTAGTTGATAACCATATTTTTCATAATCATATCAATTTTGATTCAATTGTTATCGATAAATATGATTATCCGTTATTATCTAATTTTTCTTTTTCAATTGATTATTTACATCCCAATATCGACGAATATATAAAACATTTTATTATAGCGTATGAACCTTCCTACATAGAATGGCCAATTGAATTACATCTCTTATCCTATTTACTAACTAACAAACTTAATAGTTTATCCAGATATAATATTGAGAATATCATTAATGATGTTGTTAAAAATAATCATATTTTAAATAGCTTTGGCGATGTTGTTGTTAGTTCATATACAACTGAAGCTTTGGAATATTTTAATAAATATGTTAATCAATCATATCATTTTATACTAACAGATATTTTGCAATTTGTTAATACGTGGGACAACTATTCCTTAAGTATTTTATTTTTACGCATTTTAATTGGAATACATAGAACTATCGAGATTAAAAACAAATTCATAATACTTTTTATGAAGTTGTTAGTTGGTAATATTCATTTAAACCCTTTGAAAAGATTGTCGATTGAAATAACTATGGAAAGGTTTAATTCTTTATTGCATAGTCTTGACCCTAAAGATTATAAAGATGTAATTATTGGCTTGGCTTAATTACTTAGCTTAATTTAACGTCTACGAGAAGAACGTCTGCGAGATCGACGCATAGAACGAGATTTGGAACGAGATCTGGAACGAGCACGAGTTCTACGTCTACGTCTACCACCTAAGATAACACCACCTTCTATTTCTTCTGCATCTGCATCTGCACGTGAACTTGAACTTTCAGCTTCATCTCCTTCTTCTCCTCCATACATATATCCTCCTCCTTCAATATCTTCTTCTTTTGGGTCCATATCTCCTTCTCCTCCCTTCATCGACCTCCACTTTTCACCTTTATCTGCGCGCACTTTAGCACGACTCATTGCTTTTTTGTAGGAATCTATTTTTTCTTCCGCACGAACCTTTTTAACAAATCGAACCCATTCCTTAAGCGCATTATTTGATTTACGTGATTTACCTGATTTACGTGTTTGTTTTCTTCTACGTCGTCTTCCACCCTCCATTGGTTTATGCATTTCATCCACTTCTGTTTCAACCATTATATATTCTACATAGATTATTTTATAATTTAATTCAAATATTTTTTAAATTTAAATAAGCTAAATAAGCTAAATAACTTAAAATTGAAATTAATATAACTAAATAGCTAAATACAAACTTGTATAAACTAAGAAAATGGATTTTTCAAAAAAAGACGATATACTTACACTTCAACTGCCTGGAACTGACTTAGTGTTTACTCAATATCTTTATATTAAGGAAGAAGTACGTTTAGCCTTGTTAGTATCTATACTAAACAAAAGCAATGACGCAATATTTTGGGCTTATGAGCTTTATTATAGCGGATTTAAATATGAGCTGTTAAATCTCATTTGGAGAATATATTATGATTTCTTTGCTACCCTAAACCCTGCATACGAATCGTATTTATTAAAAAAACACAAAGAATTATTATCAGATGATCAACCGAATGAACGTATTATAAGTTCAATCATTAATGATTTACTTTTCAGACCATTTAACTGCGATGTATTTATGTTAAGAAATGTATGTGAAACATTTATTATTGAGATTAAATACAATGAGATAACAGAAACCTTGAAACAATGGATTACAAATAATGATTTTAGATCGATAGCTCAATGGGTTTTAAATGTGAATAAGAGTATTCCTTTAACAGAAATATATGATATATGTTTGGATATTTTTGATATAAAAGTAAAAGGCAAACTAACAAAAGAGTTTGTATCGGCAACAAAGTTGGATATAAATAATAATATTATTTTATTAGCCAAAATAATGACGTTATTTTCGAGAAAGGCAGAACTTAAAAAAGGGAAAAGTATTTATATAAATGTGGAACCTGAAGATGTAATCATATATGAGCCAATAACGGGGTATAACCTAAAGAATAATAAGATATTAGAAATAGCATATATGTGTGGTATAGATGACTTAAAGCACTTAAGTTTATTTAAACTAACAAGGAATAAATATAATTTACAAGAAAAGTATTGGTATAATTGGGAATATCACGCGTCATTTTCGCCTGTTTGGTCGAAAAGAATACAACAACATAAGGGTTATACAGATTATAATAAACAAAAAGTGATATTTAAAGAAGTTCCCGATGATGATTTAATGCAAGAATTTTATGGTCTTTATGGTTTGGAACCAGATGAACAAAAAATAGATGTGCAAAATAAAAGTATACAGTCAATAGAAAAAATACATAATTGGAAGTGGTTTTCAGAAAAATATAAGAGAAATGGTTTATTCGAAATTTACGAAGAAGAGTTGGAAGAATTTGATGTAGATGGAATCAGATATTAATAAATACTATATGTGACCCCTCTCCATACACTTAAAAGTAATAACGCTGAGTTATTATTCATTTCATATACTTCGCAAGATTGTGATTTGTTAGTTTGTGACACGATTTCAATACATAATTTTGCTTTTAATAATTGTTTGCGACATAAAGCACATTTTTTAATGCGACTTAAACAATCAATACAATAATTGTGTCCACATTCAGTATAATATTCTGCTGGATTATTAATACAAATAGGACATACTTTAATTAAATTATTCATAATATATTTTATAACTGGATTTCTATTTAAATATATGCGAGCCTCTTTAAGTAGTTTTAATATATTATATTAATATATTTTTTATCAAATACTACTTCTACTTCGTTTTGTTTTTTCTTTTTTTACTTTTTTTACCTTTTTTACTTCTTTTATATCTTCTACTTTTTCCTCCCATAGTTCCTTCAATTACTTCTTTTCGAGGATCGTCGTCTGGTAAACTAGAATAATCTAAATTTGATTTAACCACTTTTCTACTTAAACCTTGCAAAGAAGGAATATTCGCATTAAGACAAGGAACCTCACGAAAGCAAGTATCTCCTCCATAACTATAATTAACAATATGTTCTGTTCCATTATTATCTTCAAAATAATCTCTTCTCCAACCACCATCCCCCAACCACCGCTTTCAAACCTAATAAATCTACCTACATATTGAGGTTGGACGTTTGTAAAATATCGCTCCTTTGGATATCTACCTTGAGTGCGTGTTCATAACATTTTTCTCCTACTTCTGGCTCTATCCTAAATACTTCAAATTCTGCCATATAATAATATTATATAATTTTTATTTTTATCTTAAAAGAAGTAATAATTGATAAATATGATTAAATATTAATAAAAAAAATTGAAATAAATATAATATAGAATAAATACACTATATTATATACTAATAAGATGGTAAAGAATACTAAAGGTGGATCAAGTCATAAGAAATTTGCTCGTAAACATTCGGGCGGAGGAGCTAGAATTAATAATTTAAGAGCATCACAAGACGTTAGCGAAGTTTACGCAATTGTTACTAAAATGTTAGGTAATGGAATGTTTCATTGCCATTGTATTGATGTAAAAGTTAGATTAGGTCATATTAGAGGTAAGTTTAGTTATCGCACAGGTAAACGTGATAATATGGTTCAAGTGGGAAAATGGGTCTTAGTTGGATTAAGAGAATGGGATAGTTCTGATAGTTCATCGTGTATTTCCAAACAAAATGAAAAATTTTCACAATGCGATTTATTAGAAGTATATACGGATACAGATAAACAACGATTAAAAGAA
>Ga0209355_1001765_pt1 | contig 12200 bp, 14 predicted proteins | sample LauGreSBDMM110SN_3_FD_187563 | JGI IMG/M metagenome (GOLD analysis project Ga0209355, IMG submission 187563) | Freshwater lake microbial communities from Lake Michigan, USA - Sp13.BD.MM110.SN (SPAdes) (version 2) | ecosystem: Environmental > Aquatic > Freshwater > Lake | place: Lake Michigan...
CATGGCGCCACGCTCTTGGTGGAAACGCGCGTCGAACGCATGACCATCAGCAATGGGCGCATCAGCGATTTGCAATGCATTTCCGTCAAGCCCAATGCCGCGCCCCTCGATAGCGCGCAAACGCCGACACGCATCATCGCCAAACACTATGTGCTGGCCGGTGGCGCGATCAACTCGCCCGCGCTGCTTTTGCGCTCCAAGGCACCAGACCCGCACAAGCGTTTGGGTGCGCGGACTTTTTTGCACCCGGTGGCCATCACCACCGCCGTAATGAAAGACACGGTGGACGGCTGGGCCGGTGCGCCACAAAGCATTTATTCCGACCACTTTTTGTACACCCAGCCGGTGGACGGCCCGATCGGCTTTAAGCTGGAAGTGGCACCCTTGCACCCGGTATTTTTCGGCGCCAACTTGCCCGGCTTTGGCGAAAAACAGGCGGCGCTGTACCGCCAATTCCCCAAGGCCAATGTGATGCTGGCGCTGATGCGCGACGGCTTTCATGAAGGCGCCGTAGGAGGCAAAGTAGAGCTGCAGGGCGACGGCTCGCCCCTCTTGGACTATCCGCTGACCGACTATGTGCTCGAGGGCGCACGCCGCTCTATGCTGGCCATGGCGCAAATCCAGTTTGAGGCCGGTGCCACCATGGTCTACCCAGGCCACGAACTGGCCGAAGGCAGCAGCACCTGGGCTGCCACCCAAGCGGCCATTGAGGCCTTGCCCATGAAGCCACTGCTCACCAAAATCGGCAGCGCCCACGTCATGGGCGGCTGCGGCTTAGCCGGTGATGAAAAATTGGGCGTCACCCGGCCCGATGGCCAGCACTGGCAGATTGAAAACCTGTCCATCCACGACGGCTCCCTCTTCCCCACCAGCATTGGCGCTAACCCGCAACTCTCGATTTATGGCACCGTCAATCGCTTGGCCCAAGGTCTGGCCAAGCGTTTGGGGGGCACGGCAGTGGCGCTGGCCTAAATGCAAACTTGCGGATCATGAGTGAAACAGATGACCACTTTTAGGCCGAAAAGCAAATCGGATAGCAGACAGGAAATAAAAAACCCCCGCAAGGCGCGAACCTTGCGGGGGTTTCAGTTTTGAGGCTAGGGTATTACATGCCCATGCCGCCCATGCCGCCCATGCCGCCCATGTCACCGCCGCCCATGCCGCCCATAGGGCCTGCATCGTCTTTAGGTGCTTCAGCGATCATGGCTTCGGTGGTCAACATCAGTGAAGCCACCGACGCTGCGTTTTGCAGCGCAGTGCGGGTTACTTTGGTGGGGTCCAAGATACCCATTTCGATCATGTCGCCATAGGTGTCGTTGGCGGCGTTGAAGCCGTAGTTGCCTTTGCCAGCCAACACCGCGTTGACGACCACTGAAGGCTCACCACCAGCGTTGTAGACAATTTCGCGCAAAGGAGACTCAACCGCTTTCAACACCAGCTTGATGCCAGCGTCTTGGTCGGGGTTGTCGCCTTTGATGACGCCAGCCGCTTGACGGGCACGCAGATAGGCCACGCCGCCGCCAGCCACGATGCCTTCTTCCACTGCGGCGCGAGTTGCGTGCAATGCATCTTCTACTCGGGCTTTTTTCTCTTTCATTTCTACTTCGGTGGCAACTTCGGTGGCAGCACCAACCTTGATGACGGCAACACCACCAGCCAACTTGGCCACGCGCTCTTGCAGCTTTTCGCGGTCGTAGTCGGAAGTGGCTTCTTCGATTTGCACGCGGATTTGTTTGACACGCGCTTCGATGTCAGCCGCAGCGCCAGCGCCGTCGATGATGATGGTGTTTTCTTTGCCCACTTCGATGCGCTTGGCAGAACCCAGATCAGCCAAAGTGACTTTTTCCAAGGTCAGGCCGATTTCTTCGGCGATGACTTTGCCACCGGTCAGGATGGCGATGTCTTCCAACATGGCTTTGCGGCGGTCACCAAAACCAGGGGCTTTGACAGCGACAACCTTCAAAATGCCGCGAATGGTGTTGACCACCAAAGTTGCCAGCGCTTCGCCGTCAACTTCTTCAGCAATGATGAGCAATGGACGACCGGCTTTGGCAACGGCTTCCAAGGTGGGCAGCAGTTCGCGGATGTTGCTGATCTTTTTGTCAAACAGCAGCACAAAGGGGTTGTCGAGCAGCGCGACTTGTTTGTCGGGGTTGTTGATGAAGTAGGGCGACAAATAGCCGCGGTCAAACTGCATGCCTTCGACGATGTCGAGTTCGTTGTCCAGCGATTTGCCGTCTTCTACGGTGATCACGCCTTCTTTGCCGACTTTGTCCATGGCCTTGGCGATGATCTCGCCGATGCTGGTGTCAGAGTTGGCAGAGATAGAGCCGACTTGGGCGATTTCTTTGCTGGTGGTGGTGGCACGGGAAGCTTTTTGCAACTCGGCGATCAAAGCGGTAACAGCTTTGTCGATGCCGCGCTTCAAGTCCATGGGGTTCATGCCAGCAGCCACATACTTCATGCCTTCGCGCACGATGGCTTGGGCCAACACGGTGGCGGTGGTGGTGCCGTCGCCTGCGTTGTCAGAGGTTTTGGAAGCAACTTCCTTGACCATCTGTGCGCCCATGTTTTGCAATTTGTCTTTGAGTTCAATTTCTTTGGCCACGGACACACCGTCCTTGGTCACGGTGGGGGCGCCGAACGAGCGCTCGAGCACCACATTGCGGCCTTTGGGGCCCAGAGTGACTTTGACCTCTTTGAGTTCAATTTCTTTGGCCACGGACACACCGTCCTTGGTCACGGTGGGGGCGCCGAACGAGCGCTCGAGCACCACATTGCGGCCTTTGGGGCCCAGAGTGACTTTGACCGCGTTGGCCAAAATGTTCACGCCTTCAACCATGCGTGCGCGGGCTTCGCCGCCGAAAATTACGTCTTTTGCTGCCATTTTTTAGCTCCTAAATTAATTAATCAGTTGAGGACAGAGCGACTCTGCGCTTTGCGCTGGTCGGTCTGTCCCGCAAAATTATTTTGTTTCAACAACCGCAAACAGGTCTTCTTCTTTCATGACGAGCAATTCTTCGCCATCAACTTTGACCGTTTGGCCACTGTATTTACCGAACAACACGCGGTCACCTACCTTGACACCAACGGCAGATAACTCGCCTTTGTCGTTTTTCTTGCCAGGACCAACGGCCAAGATTTCGCCTTGGTCGGGTTTTTCGGCGGCGTTGTCAGGAATGACGATGCCAGAAGCGGTTTTGGTTTCGCTTTCGATGCGTTTGACGATCACGCGATCGTGCAAAGGACGAAGTTTCATGGGTTCTCCTAGGGGAAACTTGAAGTGGATACAAAAAAGCACAAAATGTGCAGGCTACCTGCCCAGCGGGTGCATTATTAGCACTCGCCGGACTAGAGTGCTAATGATAAGGCTAATTGAGCGTATTTCAATAGACCTTTTGATAATTTAATAACTCGATTAACCTTTAGATGCTCAGGAAATGGGTGCCCCACAGCAGCAAACAAGCTGGTGCGGCAAACTGAAATGTCAATTAAATTAGAAACTTATGCCAAATTCCTCATTTATAACTGGATTCATAGGCTTGCTGCTAAGCACCCAGCTGCTGGCGAACGACGCCATCACGGGTATACAAGTGACCCCACCCGACATTGACTTTGACGTCATCACCAGGTTGTGGGGGTTTGTGAAAAAAACCACTGATGCACCGCCCAACTTACCGCCGCCACCCTTGGTACTCGATTGGCATGTGCCGCCGTTTGCGCGCATGGGGTTTCAGTACCCGACCCCCCAATTTCCTGACAACCTGATGCAAATCAGTATTGCGCCGCGCACCATTGATGTTTACAGCAAAGAGATGGTGGCTTGGGGTGTCGGCCACGAGTTGGTGCACTACGCCTTCATCATGCGTGAGAACCTTTGGCAAAACCGTCGCGCTACCTTTGCCGACAGCTTGAAGCACCATTGCAATTTGGAATTCAAAGCCATCACCCGAGCGATTGCCGACGAGATTTGGAACATTTACCACAGCGACACCCAACGCGCCGCCATGTACGACGAGGTAGAGAAAAGCTGCTTTAACGAGCCCAACCAATAGCTGCCGCCGGCGGTCAACAACCTATTGCAGCAAAGTGGCGATATCAGGATGCTTGGCCTCTTTGGCCATGTCCAAATGATGTCGCCCATGGCCGCAGGCCTCACACGCCCAGAGATGCAGGAGTTGGCGAATTATTTTTCCCAACAAAAACTCAGCAGTAAAAACTTCAAAGCCGATCCAGACAAAGCCAAACTGGGTTTGGCTAAGGCCAATGAAACACTTTGCGCTATGTGCCATTTGGGTGAGTTCAAAGGCCAAAACGAAATCCCCAAAGTGGCAGGGCAAAACTTCGATTACGTGGTGAGCATGTTGAAAGCCTTCAAAGCCAAGACGCGCACCAACGACGCTGGCAATATGACCAGTGTGGCCAGCACCTTGAGTGATGAAGATATTGAAAATCTGGGGCATTACATTGCTGGACTAAACTAGCAGTTATGTCTGACAACACCTTCCCTGCGCCTGAGGTCTACCGCGACCCCAAAAGATGGGTGTGGTGGTTCTCTTTGGGTGTGCCCGCCCTGATGGGATTGGGGCCTATGCTGATGTTGTGGCAGGGCGACCCCAAGATGCTTTGGTGGCCCTTGGTGTTTTTGTATGTGGCAGTGCCTTTGGCTGACGCCTTGCTTGGCGAAGAGCGCAGCAACCCGCCCGAGTCGGCGGTGGCGTGGCAGTGCCTTTGGCTGACGCCTTGCTTGGCGAAGAGCGCAGCAACCCGCCCGAGTCGGCGGTGGCGCAATTGGAAGCCGATGCCTATTACCGCTTCATCACTTATGCGCTGGTGCCCGTACTGTGGGCTGCCTTCGTATTTGCCGCTTGGTTTGTCGCCAGCCATGATTTGCCTTGGCATGCGTGGATAGCTATGGTGCTGAATGCAGGCGCCGTGGGTGGTTTTGGCATCAATGTGGCACACGAGTTGGGACACAAACACAACCGTTGGGAACGATGGTTAGCGTTGGTGACCTTGGCGCCTTCAGGCTACGGCCATTTCACTGCAGAACACAACCGCGGACACCACGCAGAAGTCGCCACACCCCACGACAGCGCATCCTCGCGAATGGGGGAATCGATTTGGCGTTTTGTCTGGCGTGAAATGCCCGGTGGCGCTGTGCGCGCTTGGCGCTATGAAGTGCAGCGCTTAAAAGCCCAGGGTCACAGCGTGTGGGGCTGGCACAACCAGATATTGCAAGGCTTGGCCATCACCGGTGCTTTGTGGCTGGTCTTGGTGCTTTGGCTGGGGTGGGTGGTGTTGCCTTTTTTACTGGCTGTCTCAGTGTGGACCAATTTTCAGCTGACCTCGGCCAATTATGTGGAGCATTACGGTTTGTTGCGCCACAAGCTGGCCGACGGGCATTACGAGCGCTGTCAGCCTCGTCATTCCTGGAACAGCAACCACATCGTCTCCAATTGGATACTGTTTCATTTGCAGCGACACGCCGATCACCATGCGCACGCGGCCAGGCGCTACCAAGCCTTGCGGCATTTTGATGATGCGCCGCAGTTGCCCAGTGGTTACGCGGGCATGTTTTTGCTGGCCTATGTGCCACCCTTGTGGTTTGCGGTGATGAACCCAAGGCTTATAGATGCTGTGGGGCGTGACCCAGCGCGTATCAATTTTGCGATGGGTAAGCGCGAGGCGCTGTGCCGTCAATACGGTTTGCGCCTCGCTGCACAAGCCTGATTATTTCAAGCCCGCTGCGTCCTTGAGGGCAGCAGCTTTGTCGGTACGTTCCCATGTGAAATCGGGCTCAGCACGACCAAAGTGACCATAGGCCGCAGTCTTTTCATAAATGGGACGCAAGAGGTCCAACATTTGGATGATGCCTTTGGGACGCAAATCGAAATGCTGCTCTACCAAAGCCGCGATTTTGTCGTCGGAAATCACGCCTGTGCCGTGGGTGTTGACCGTGATGTTCATGGGCTTGGCCACACCAATGGCGTAAGCCACTTGCACCTGACACAGGGTGGCCAAACCGGCTGCCACCACATTTTTGGCCACATAGCGAGCAGCGTAAGCCGCTGAGCGGTCGACCTTGGAGGGGTCTTTGCCAGAGAAGGCACCGCCACCGTGGGGGCAAGCACCGCCGTAGGTGTCGACAATGATTTTGCGACCGGTTAAGCCGCAGTCACCTTGCGGGCCGCCAATGACAAAACGGCCTGTGGGGTTGATCAGGTAGCGAGTGTCTTTGAGCCACTCTTTGGGCAGCACCGGCTTGATAATTTCTTCAATGATGGCTTCGGTGAACGAGGCCTTCATTTTGGTTTGTGTCTCGGATTGGTCGGGGCTGTGTTGGGTGGGATTGGTCGGGGCTGTGTTGGGTGGACAAAACCACGGTGTCTATGCTGTGGGGTTTGCCATCCACATAACGCATGGTCACTTGACTTTTAGCGTCAGGGCGCAAAAAAGGCAGTCGACCATCGCGGCGCAACTGCGCTTGGCGCTCGACCAAACGGTGGGCGTAATAAATGGGCGCAGGCATGAGGTCGGGGGTTTCGCGGCAGGCGTAACCAAACATCAGGCCTTGGTCGCCAGCGCCAATGTTCAGGTGGTCGTCTGACGCATGGTCCACGCCTTGGGCGATATCGTTGGACTGCTTGTCATAGCAGACCATGACCGCGCAACCTTTGTAGTCGATGCCGTACTCGGTGTTGTCGTAACCAATGCGCTTGATGGTGTCGCGAGCGACTTGTATGTAGTCCACATGTGCGTTGGTGGTGATCTCACCGGCTAACACCACCAGACCGGTGTTGGTCAACGTTTCGGCTGCTACGCGGCTGCGGGGCCGGCCAACACCACCAAACCGGTGTTGGTCAGCGTCTCGGCTGCTACGCGGCTGCGGGGGTCTTGTTTAAAAATAGCATCCAAAATCGCGTCGGAAATTTGATCGGCTACTTTGTCGGGGTGGCCTTCAGAAACGGATTCAGAGGTAAAAAGATAATCGTTCGCCATATATATGCTCCTTGGGTTGGTTGATGCGTTGCCATCCCAAATGAGTCCGGCGAACGCTTTAGCAGAAGGCTGGAAACCAGCCGACCCTTTCGGGTGTGTCGCCCTGCAAGTTGCTTCATTAACTCAGCGACAATGGGCATTCTAAACAAACACGACACGCCCCTTCTTGGGCCTGATTTGCCAACTGCAATTGCTGCCTTTATGACCCGCTTGTTTCGCTTACTGGCTTTGCTGCCCTTGACGTGGATGCAGGCAATGGGTGCTGGCTTGGGTTGGTTGGTGTGGGCACTTTCTCCCGCTTACCGCAGTCAATTTCACCGCCAAGTGCAGGCTGCTGGGTTGACTTGGCCCCAAGTCAAAGGCGCTGTGGCTGCCACCGGCATGATGCTGGCCGAATTGCCTTGGGTGTGGGCGCGTGCCCAAGGTCAATCGGTCCTGCCGCGGGTGCAGTGGACGGGTTTGTCGTATTTCGAGGCGGCCATGCAAGCCGGACGTGGCGTGATTTTGTTGTCCCCCCATTTGGGTTGCTGGGAAATGGGCGGCCAAGCCTTGGCCGAAAAACTCGGGCCCCAGCATGGCGATTTATTGGCCTTGTACCGACCACCGCGCAAGCTTTGGCTGCAAGAAGTGGTGGGCTTGTCACGCCAGCGTACCTATTTCAAAACCGCCAGTGCTTCTTTGCGCGGGGTGCGCGCCTTGGTCAAGCATTTGCGTGCGGGGGGCTTTACCGCCATCTTGCCCGACCAAGTGCCGCCCGAGGGACAGGGCCTGTGGGTGCCTTTTTTTGGCAGGCCGGTCTACACCATGAACTTGCTGCCCAAACTCGCCCAGCAAACCGGTGCGGTGGTGTTGCTGGCTTGGTGTGAGCGCCACACCGGCGGACAATTCACCTTCCATGTGTTGCCGCCTTGTCTGCAAGCCTTGAACCAGCCCCAGACCACGCCCGAGCAAGCCGCCCTGCTGATGAACCAGGCCATAGAGCGCATGGTCTTGTCGCGCCCCGATCAGTACCTGTGGGGCTATGCGCGTGACAAACAACCACGGGCAGGCGACTAGATGATGGCTTTGCTGTGGCGCCTGGCCATGCATTTTTTGCGTTTCTTGCCGTTGCCGCTGTTGCGGTGGGTTGGCCGCTTGTTGGGCTGGGCGCTGTGGGGCTTGGCCGTCAAGCGTCGCAAAGTGGTGTTGACCAATTTGGCCCTGTGTTTTCCCAAACTCACAGAGCCGCAGCGCCACCGACTGGGACGCTTGCATATGGTGTTGTTTGCCCAAGCGTGGTTAGACCGCTCGTGGCTGTGGCATGGCAGTCCTGCCTTGGTTGCCAGTCGCTTGCATATGGTGGGGCAGGTGCAAGATTTGCGGCAGATGGATGGCGCGGTTTTGTTTGCGCCGCATTTTGTGGGCTTGGATGCTGGTTGGACGGCGCTGTGTTTGCTGATGCAGCGCCGCTTCACCACCCTCTACACACCGCAACGTTCTGAGACGATTGACCAGTGGGTGCTTAAAGGGCGGCAGCGGTTTGGGCAGCTGCGTTTGTTTCGCCGCGAAGACGGCTTCAAGGCCATCGTCAGCGCTTTGCGTCAAGGTGAATTGCTTTACCTGTTACCCGATATGAATTTTCGTTTGGATGAATCTATTTTTGTGCCGTTTTATGGCGTACCCGCGGCCACCGTGACATCGCTGCCGCGCTTGGCGCGATTGGGACAAGTGCCGGTGGTGCCGGTGACCACCCGCTTGACGCCCAAGGGCTACGAGGTGCAGGTGCATGCCGCTTGGCAAAACTACCCCAGCGACGATGTAGCGGCAGATACCGCGTTGATGAACCTGCGCTTGCAAAGCTGGATAGACGCCATGCCCGAACAGTACTACTGGGTGCATAAGCGGTTCAAGTCACGCCCTGAGGGTGAGGCCTCGCTGTACCCCGCTGGCACCGATTAATGCGGTTTTAAAAACGCTGACAAATGTTGGGCGACCAAGTCCGGTTGTTCATGCACCAGCCAGTGGCTGGCCTCAGCGATGCGCTTTAGCGTTAAATCGGGAATGTAGTTCTCTAGGCCGTCGATCAAGCCAGGCGGCAAGGCAATGTCTTGCATCCCCCACAGCACCAAAGTGGGTACCAAAATCTCCAACATCGACGCGGGCAAGGTAATGGCGGCAGCGGCGGCGTCCTCCGAGCGCGGTGGGCGCAGGGGCGAGGCGCGGTAGTAATTGAGCGCGCCGGTCAGCCCTTGCGACCAGACTTCGCGGTATTGCGCTTTAACTTCTTCTGTCAACCACGCATAGGGGCCATCCACTGCGCCCATATTGGAGAAAAAAGCCCATAGGCGGCGGTAATCATCTTGGGCCAACAAGACTTCTGCATCGGGTCGAATCAGAAAGTTCATGTAAGCGCTGGCCGCTTGTTGCTCGGGGCTGGCTTGTAATTCGCGCAAAAAAGTACCTGGGTGCGGCGAGTTGATGATGGCCAATTGGTGCATCAACTGGGGATGCTGGTTGGCCATGTTCCAAGCCACTGCGCCGCCCCAGTCGTGAGCCACCAAGCAGGCCAAGGGCGCATCAGGCGACAAGGCCTGTTTCAGGGCCACCAAGTCTTGCACCACAAATTTAGCCCGGTAAGCAGACACCTCGGCGGGCGAACTCGATCCGGCATAACCGCGCAGATTGGGGGCCACACACCAGTAGCCGCCATGCTCAGGCGCAGAAAAATGCGCAAGCATCTCATCCCAGACAAATGCCGCTTCAGGAAAGCCGTGCAAAAAAAGCATCAAAGGGCGACCCTCAAGACCTGCCATGCGGCACTCTAGGGTCACGCCATGCGCCAAGGTGACAGACTGCTTTTTCATTCGACGACGGCGGTGGCGGGGTGGGTCCAATCGAAGAGTTGCATGCTGACCTCTTCGACGCCTTGTTTTTTCAAGGAAGAAAACAAATGCGCTTGGCCGCCGCCCGATTGCAGTTTGGCAATCGACAAGGCCTTTTGTGCATCGCTGCGGTTGAGTTTGTCAGCCTTGGTGAGCAGCATTAAAAACTGCAGGCCGGCCTCCACCTTGGGGCGAATCACTTCAAGCAAAATTTCATCGAGTTCGGTAAGCCCCAAGCGAGGGTCGCACAGCAACACCACCCCCTTGAGGTTGTCCCTTGTCATCAGGTAATTGGCCATCACCCGCTGCCAGCGCACCTTGTCTGCCTTGGGCACAGCCGCATAGCCGTAGCCCGGTAAATCGGCCAGCACGGCGTCGGTAAGGTTCTGCCGACCCAGCGCAAACAAGTTGATGTGCTGGGTGCGTCCTGGGGTTTTAGAGGCATAGGCCAGTTGCCGTTGCTGCGTCAAAACATTGATGCAAGTGGATTTGCCGGCGTTGGATCGACCGACAAAGGCGATTTCAGGCTGCTCGTAAGCGGGCAAGTGGTGCAACTGTGCGGCGGTGGTCAAAAAGCGGGCGGTATGCAACCAGCCTACGGCCTGTTTGATGCGCTGCGCTTGCGCGTCGTCCAGCGGGGGTGAGCTTGAGGCCAAAGGGTTTCTTCCATAACGCCCAAAGAGGCGAGCAGGGCTGCATTGTAGAATCAGCTTAAGAATTCTTAACCCCTCAATGCCATGACTTTTTTTGCACGCTTACTTATAACTCTAGGCACACTGGCTGCATTCAGCCTCGCTCTTGCCAACGACAAACCCGCAGCGCCTGCCAAAGCCGATCCCGTCAAGGGCGCCGCTTTGTATGCTGCGGTCTGCACCTCTTGCCATGGTGCTGATGGCAATTCTGTTGCACCCACCTTTCCCAAACTCGCCCAACAGCACCCTGAGTACATCGTCAAGCAGTTGACCGAATACAAGTCAGGCAAGCGCCGCTTTGTATGCTGTGGTCTGCACCTCTTGCCATGGTGCTGATGGCAATTCTGTTGCACCCACCTTTCCCAAACTCGCCCAACAACACCCTGAGTACATCGTCAAGCAGTTGACCGAATACAAGTCAGGCAAGCGCGCCAACGCCATCATGATGGGTTTTTCAGCAGGTTTGAGCGAAGACGATATGCGCAATATTGCCGCCTTTGTGGCCAGCAATAGCGCCAAGCCCGGTTTTGCCAAAGACAAAGACCTCGTCACCTTGGGCGAAAAAATTTACCGCGGTGGCATTGCTGACAGACAAATTCCTGCTTGCTCGGGTTGCCACAGCCCTAACGGTGCCGGTATTCCTTCGCAGTACCCACGACTCTCAGGCCAGCACGCCGATTACACCGTGTCTCAGCTCACCCAGTTTCGTGACGGCATTCGCCTCAACAGCTTGCAAATGGGCCAAGTGGCAGCCAAATTGAACGACAAGGAAATCAAAGCCTTGTCAGACTACATTGCCGGTTTAAACTAAACTTTAGTTTTTGATTCATCTGCTCAAAGGCTGACATCATGTCAGCCTTTTCTACTTGGAGAAAAGGCTTATGTTGATTCGTACCGCGCCCGATGTTGCTAACAGCGACTTGCCCAGTGACATCACCGCGCAGTCTGCCTATCTCAATCGCCGTCAACTGATACAGCAAAGCATGGCCTTGGGTCTGCTGGGCGGTGTCGGTCAAGCTTGGGCGCATCCCAGCGTTGCCGCGCCTGGTAAATTGCCCGCTTTGGCAGCCAAGCATATCGATACGGATGGCGCTTCTGCCAATGATGTGCCCACGGCGTATACCTATGCCAGCACCTATAACAATTTCTACGAGTTTGGTACCGACAAAGCCGACCCCATGCGCAATGCGCACACCCTCAAGACCAAGCCATGGACGCTAGAGGTCGAGGGCTTGGTGAAGAAACCCCTGCGCTTGGGGTTGGAAGAGGTGATGAAGTTGGGTGCCATGGAAGAGCGCATTTACCGCATGCGGTGTGTAGAGGGCTGGTCGATGGTGATACCTTGGATTGGTTTTTCTTTGTCCACACTGATCAAACACGCTGACCCTCTGGGCAGCGCCAAGTTTGTTGAGTTTGTCACCTTGGCCGACCCCAAGACCATGCCTTATGTGGGTTCACGTGTATTGGAATGGCCTTATGTTGAAGGCCTGCGTATGGATGAGGCTATGCATCCTTTGAGCTTGCTGACTTTTGGCATGTACGGCGAAATTTTGCCCAACCAAAATGGCGCACCACTGCGCTTGGTGGTGCCTTGGAAATACGGTTTCAAGAATGCGAAAAGCTTGGTCAAGATTCGATTTACCGA
>Ga0209355_1001769_pt1 | contig 12181 bp, 11 predicted proteins | sample LauGreSBDMM110SN_3_FD_187563 | JGI IMG/M metagenome (GOLD analysis project Ga0209355, IMG submission 187563) | Freshwater lake microbial communities from Lake Michigan, USA - Sp13.BD.MM110.SN (SPAdes) (version 2) | ecosystem: Environmental > Aquatic > Freshwater > Lake | place: Lake Michigan...
TGGGGAATCGTGTCTAACGTTGGACATGTGGCGGTGCCCGGACGCCGCTGAGATGGTGGCCCACCCCCTTGTCATTTTTGCCAAGTCAGACCCCCACCGTACCCCCACCCCCCGATTTGTCAGATGGGACTCCGGTCTACCTTTACGCTGTGATTTGCTCGTTCGATCACTGCTCCCAGTTGCGAACGTTTCCAGATGACCCCGGCAACCCCTAGCTGGAGCCTCCGGAATGCTGGTGATATGTGCGCTGGCGATAGGCCCCCTTAGCTTTCAAATTGCCTGACCGGGGGGTATATAAATTTCAGGATGAAGGACGCGAACGTTCGTACTTCAGGTACGCATTGAGAAATCTGTTTCAGCGCCGTAAGCCTTTGCTTAACTCCTTCATCCGTTGGTAGTTATAGCCAACACAAATAGTCATAGGTTGATTCATAGAACGATGAGGGACTTATTCATTCACATTTTGTTACGAATTTGGTTACTGTACGTACCGAGCCAATGATGGTCAATGATTGATGTCTATCTTCCAACGAACATCAAATGCAGAATACGGGTTGTATTCGCAGGTAAATCGGGCAAGACATGAGCTCGCCAGCCGCGGCTTAACGCAACATGGAGCCACCATCGACAGCAAGGCAAAGACCGGTAATCCAGCTGGCTTTATCCGAGACCAGGTAGGAGAGCATTGCGCTCACATCTTCTGGCTCGCCGACGCGCTTGAGGGGCACTTCTTTTGCGCGGGCTTGCAGCAACTTGTCATAGTCGTCCGGGGTCATCCCCGCGGCAAGGTAAATTTCGCTGCGTACCAGTGAGGGCGCTATGCAGTTGACCCGCACGCCGTGCTCTGCGGCTTCGATGGCGATCGCGCGTGTGAAGGCCTCCACCGCGCCCTTGGTCGCGGAGTAGGCGACAGTCCCCGGCCGTGGTCGCTGGCACAGCGTACTGCTGAAGTTCACGATCGATCCCTTTTGATCTATCAGCAGCGGTAAAAATGAATGGGTGACATAGAGGGTGCCCAGCACATTGACCTGAACCAGATACGCGATATCGTCGAGAGACATCTCCACGAAGGGGCCCTTTTGAACAGCGACGCCCGCGCAGTTCACCAGAACATCAAGCCTTCCAAAAGCCAGTAGCAAGTCGTTTTTCATACGTGCCACGTCCTCACGGTCGCCAATATCGCACTGGAAAGTGCGAACACTACGAGCCTCCATGGCGGCCAGCTTATCGGCACGGCGCCCGCAAACCGCCACCTCAAAGCCTTCTTGCTGCAGTTGCAACGCAATGTCTTGCCCTAGCCCGGCGCTTCCCCCGGTGACCAGCGCCACTCTCTTTTTCGCCATTTTTTCCTCGTTTTATTCAGCTGGCGATCGGATGGCCGACAGCCAGGGTTGCTGCAGTTCGGATGGCCGAAAGCATGCTAAGGTGCTGGGCAAGCCCTTTTCCGGCTATGTCGTAGGCGGTGCCATGCGGAACATTGAGCATCACAAAGGGAAGGCCGATGTAAACGGTACAGGCGCCTTCAAAGGCGCCGGTCTTGATCGGAATTTGGCCTTGATCGTGAAACATTGTGACCACCGCGTCATGCCGGCCCTCAATGGTGTGGCGAAAGACCGTATCGGGAACCAGAGGTCCTTGCACCTCGATACCTTCGTCCCTGGCTGTAGCCACAGCAGGCGCAATTTTTTCTTGGTCCTCCTGGAACATGGCGTGCGGGTTGATGCCGGCCACCGCAATACGCGGCTTTACAAAGCCCCAGCGGGTGAGGGTTTTATGCACGAGCCGAACCACATGCAGCACGCGTTCAGGCTGGACCATACCGATCGCCGTGGAGAGCGGAACGTGTTCGCTAAGCGGAACCACTCGGAGATTTCCACTCATACGCAGCATGAAGGTGCCGTCTGGCTGAAGGTCGTCCATGTCATGAACCTTGCCCGTCGCCTTCATGGATGCTGTTTCCATTGGACCGAGCACCAATCCCTGCAGCTTGCCCGCGCGGCCGAGTTGCTCGCCAAGGGCCAGCCATTCCAGCACTGCCTCACCACTAGCGGCAGAGGCCACACCAAACGCGCTGCAACACACATCGAAAGTGCCAGGATCAAGGACGTACACCGATTCGCTATGAGCTAGGTCAGGCAGCTTGTCCAGGTCGGTGACCACCTCAAACTTAAGATTGACACCGCATACCCCAGCCGCTCGCGCAAGTACTGCGCTGTCCCCGATAAGCACGACTCGGCAAAGGGCCGCCAACTCACCGGCGGCAATTGCACGAACGCAGACCTCGGGGCCGACTCCTGCCGGATCGCCGATCATCACGCCAATCAGCGGCAGCGTCTTTGTGCAAACCTTCATGGCCTCAGGCCGCAAAAAAGTCCAGCACAAGCTTGTTGAAATCGTTCTTGCGCTCGATCTGGGTCCAGTGTCCGCAATTGCTGAACATGTGCAGATCTGAGTTCTTCAATAGAGAGTGCAGTTTAGTGCTGTTTGTCGGTGGCACGATCTTGTCGTCGCGGCCATGCACCACCATGGCCCGGTGGGGAATTTTCCGGATCTGGTCGTCCGGGGTCGCAAGCGCTTTAATGTGCCGTTGGCGGGGCGCCTCGAACATTTTGGAAAATGATTCGTGGTAGCCGGGCCGCACGCTGGCCTCATAGCGGGAACGTACTAGGTCGTCCGTCATCATGCTGGTGTCGTAAGCAAAGGACATCACTATTTTGCGCATGTTTTCGACGGAAGGCTCATAGCCCCAGATCGCGTCAAGCTCGGGCGTGAGTTCGAACTCGACGCCGGCGGCCCCCATCAGCACGAAGCTTTCGACCCGCTCGGGGTAGCGGGAGGCGATCGCTAAGGTGAGGCTACCGCCGAAGGAGTTACCGATAAAGCGGGATTTCTTGACACCCACCGCATCCATCCATTCGGTGAGGTGCCGGACCCAGAAATCCAGGCTGTATTGCTGGTCGGACTTGCGCTCGGTGTAGCCGAACCCGGCGATGTCTGGCGCCAGGACGCGATACTTCTGGGCCAAGGGCTCGATAGTGAAGCGCCAGTTCGCATAGGCAGTAACACCAGGGCCAGAGCCATGAATCAAGATGACAGGATCACCTTGGCCGGCTTCGAGGTAGTTTGTCTTGAGACCGGCAGCAATGACGGTTTTCCCAATTTCGGGGTCGCTGTTGGACATGTAAATACCTTAATCTTTCTGTTCAGATGATGAAAGTGAGGTTCGGGAGAACCTCGTCATTTGCTGCCAGGTAGACGCGCTTTTCTTTCATTCGCAACGCCCCGTTCTGTCGCGCCAGCACGTGAACGACGCGGCCAGCCAAGTGAAGGGTTTTACCTTTACGCACTTCTGTCACCAGCACTCGGGAGCTCACAGTGCCTCCGACCGCCCCCTGCCAGTCCTCGCCAAGCAAAATATTCGTGACAACGCGTGACAACCGAGACTTGGGTGACTGAGCATGCGCATGCTTGGTTCCGAGACGGAACAAACGTTCATCTAGCTCCGGGCGGTTGTCGTTGATCAATGCAATCTGCTTGCCGACCTCGCTGGCGTCACTGTTAGAGGGCACCCAATACAGGAGGTCCTCAGTGAAAAGCTTGAACCACTCCTGGTACTGGTGGGTGTCGGCAAGCTCTGCTTCCCGATAAAGAAAGATTTCGACCTCGCGGAGTTCCGCCCATTGGGTCAACAACGTTTCCCGGTCCATATGTCTAAACTCCAGTGTTTTTCAAGTGGCCTGCGTCATCAAATGCAGCCAGTGCTTCATCTGGCCTCGCTGCGGCACTTCATCAGTAATGCGGCCCACCACACTGCCATCCGTGTCGGTGTATTCGCGATGCATTCCGCGAGAGATTTCTATCCAGGGGTTGAACTCCGCCTGCATGCCAGTCTGCACGCGCTCAAAAATTTCTGCATCGTCAGGTGAGCCGGACCCGGCCGGGCCATAAAAAGACTCATGCTGGCGCACTCGCAGGGTATTGATCTCATCATTGACACCACCCAGGCGCACCATGAACATCAAGACCTGCGTCATACCCGGGGCGACAGGGACGATGATCCGGACCTGATTGCCAATCAACTGCAGGTTGGGAAAGACACCCAGATGCGGATCGCCGGAGAGGCTCAGCAACAACTCAGCCTGGCTTTTACCGTAGGCCTTGTGCATGTCTTCAACATACTGAACCCCGCCCGGTACTTTGGCAAGGAAATCCGCGTGCTTGCTGTAGCTCTTGAGACGCTGCGCCCGAAAGTCCAGCATCGCATGGCCGTGACCCAAGTCACGGGTGAGCGTCAGGGCTGCATCGCTGAATGGGTCTTCCCGGTGCATCGCCCCAATCCCGGACTCAGAGTTTCTAGCCCAGCCGGCGACCACCGATGCATGGACGAAGTTTGGGTGGTATCCATCCATACCCACCAGTTTCCAGTTGCCCCGGTACTTAGTCTTGTTGACCCCCGCATCTAGGAAAATCTCGCCTGTGGGAGAAGCGTTGACAAGCATATCGAACTGTTCGGCTGCACCTCCCAGGAATTCCGAGAGTGACTCGCCCTCAGGCTGCAGGCTGGCGAAGATGAAGCCACGGTGTGAAGCCACGCGCGGAACCTGAGAAAGACCCATCTTCTCGCATTTGAATTCAGGGCCGTAGCCGCCGGGCTCGGGTACTTCGCGCAAGGAGCCGTCCAGTTCATACACCCAACCGTGATACCAGCAGCGCAGCAACTTGGTGTTTCCGCACTCAGTCTCCACCACCGTCGCTCCGCGATGGCGGCAACGGTTAATCAGCACCCGGACCTGCTTGTCTTTGCCGCGCACCATCACTACCGGCGTGCGGCCCATTTGACGTGTCTGGTAATCACCGATTTTCGGCAACTCGCTGTCGTGCCCGATGTAGACCCAGGCTGTGTGAAAGATACGCTCTAACTCAAGATCAAAGATGGCCTGATCGGTATAGACGCGCGAGTGAACTCTTCCCTCTTGGACAAGGGATTCGATCGCCGAACGCGACGGCGTCGGCTGGCTCCAGGTAACTGCGGTCTGATTCATTCTGGGTACCTGATGGCAGGAGTTGATTACTCGGGCTCCACGCGAGCTGATTTGACAGCGGTCTCATAGCGAGGGATGTCGCGTTGGATGGTTTCAAAGAGAGCTGCGGGCGTGATCACGGGTGGTGGCTCGACCCCCGCGCCATTGAGTCGTGTGACCATTTCCGGCTGCCTCAGTATTCGTTGCAGTTCGGCCACCAGCTTATCAATCACCACCTTAGGCGTGCCAGCGGGTGCAAAAAGAGCATTTTCTCCAGGGAAGTGGAAATCCCTCAGGCCGGCATCCCCCATGGGCGGGTACTGCGGCAGGATCCCGGCGCGTACGCGCGTGTTGGCCGCAAGAACACGAATTCGGCCCGACTTTTCGAAGCCACCAAGCGAGTTGTAAGCAGCGATGGCCATTGACACTTGCCCCCCGGCGAGGGCCGGCACTGACTGCCCTGTCCCTTTGTAAGGCACATGCAGGATGTCCAAACCCAGGCCGGCTTTGAAGGCTTCCATCGTGAGGTGATGCAGGCTGCCGATGCCGGAAGAACCGTAGGTGTAGAAGCCGGGCTTTGCCCTCACCGCCGCAACCATCTGCGCGAGGTTAGTTGCCGGAAAGGACTCGTGAACGGCCAAGAACAACGACGAAGTAGACAAGATCGCGACAGGTGTCAGATCTCGCTCAAAGTTATAGGGCAACTGCTTCTTGGTGAAGCGGTTGACAGCCCAATGCGCGGCATCTAGAACAATAAGTGTGTAGCCGTCGGGCTGGGCCTTTTTCACCTGCTCGATGGCCGCAATTCCGCTCGAACCCGGCAAGTTCTCGACCACTACCGGCTGGGAGATCGCGGCTGTCAAGGCCTGCGACACGATGCGCGACACGATGTCGGGGGAGCCGCCTGCCGCATACGGCACGACGATTTTGATTTGGCGTGCCGGGTACTCCTGCGCCAAGGCGGGGAGTGCGAGGCTGGTAGCGGCTGCAGCACCTAAAAAATGGCCAATGACTTCTCGACGTTTCATGCTTGTCTCCTGAGTGTATTTACTTGCGACGGGCTTGACTGGCCCACTTTTGAGGTAACTTCATTTATTGAATTATTCAATAAAAAAAAATTCGTTAAATTAGGGTAAACACCAGATCGCTTGGGTGCGATACTTTTAAATGGAAAAAACTTTGCAAGCAGTACCTTGTGGCACAATCCTAATGCTTCACAAATCGAAATATTCTGTATTGTTATGAAATCAGCAAAAAAAAAATCGATTGATGATGCGATAGTGCCTAAATTTAATCGGCTCAGCGACCAGGTCGCCGCAAGCGCAGTCCACTATAAAACACTGGACGGCAGTGCGCTATGGGCGCTTTTAGCGCTGTATCGCTCGTTCGCCATCCTGGACCGTGACCAGTCTCTAGAGGTCTCAGCTTTGGGCCTGACCCCGCTGCAGTTCAATATTCTCACTACCTTGCAGCGGACGCGGCAGCCAACCACCATGGGTGCCTTGGCCAGCATGCTGGTAGTCAAGCCTAATAACCTTTCCGGGAATATCAACACGCTGGCCGAGAAAGGTCTGCTGCGGCGCGAGCTGAATGTGGCGGACCAGCGTTCCTTGCTGGCAGTTCTGACCCGCCAGGGTGAGGCTTTTCTCACGAAGCACTTGCCAGGACACTGGGAGCGCTTAGAACGTCTGATGAGTGGACTGACAAAAGGGCAGCGGCTGCAAATGGTGTCTCTTCTGAATCAGCTCGACGCCTCGATCCAGCATGAGCAGGATCGGGAGCGTGATGCCGCCGTCGCAAAGAAAAAGGGCCGCACGCGTTCCCCTGCCGGCTCCCTCGAATTGGCCAAAGCCTGAAGCCGGCCTCGGCAAGCAAATAGGAGACTAATATGGCCGAAATCCTTGGCTTGGGACTGTCCCATTACCCCCCTCTATGCACATCCGATGAGATTATGAGTGGCATTTTGCGAATGACGCTGCGCGATACCGGCATTCCTGAGAAGGAGAGGTTGCCGCAGAACTGGCCAACAGCCATGCGCCAGGAGTGGAGCGACGATGAAGGCCGGGTCGCCGCCGGGCGCCACCGCGCGGCGCTGGTTGAGCAGTTTCGGCGTGTTCGCCAGGCCCTTGACGACTTCAAGCCAGATGTGGTTCTGATATGGGGCGACGACCAGTACGAAAACTTCAAAGAAGACATCATTCCGCCCTTCGCTGTCTGCGCCTACGACGATGTCGACCTCTATCCTTGGCGCCACGCTATGAGCTCAGCCATGACCTCTGGAAAGCCGAACGCTTGGGGTGAGGGGCCCGAAAAGTTTTACCGTCTCAAAGGCCGGCGTGATATCGCCAAGCATTTGGTCACCGGCTTGCTCGAGTCCGGCTTTGATATGGCCTACGCCTATAAGCCACTGCATCATGAGAGCTTGGCACACGCATTCACAAATGCCATTCTCTACCTTGATTACGACCGAACCGGCTGGGATTACCCCACCATCGCTGTACCGATCAACTGCTACGGGCGCAAGGTCATTTCAGCACGGGGCTTCATCACCAAAGTAGAAGACAAACTTGATTTTGACCCCCCCGGGCCATCGCCCGCGCGGTGCATGGACATGGGCGCCGCTACCGCACGGATTCTGAGGGATTCGCCCTGGCGCGTTGCCGTGGTGGCATCCTCCAGTTGGTCGCATGCTTTTCTCTGCGATCGAACCTGGCGCCTGCGACCGGATACAGTGGCAGACCGCCAGCTTTATCAGGCTCTGACCGAAGGCGACTACGGTTACTGGTACCGGCAAAAAACCGAAGACTTCGAGGCAGCAGGGCAACAGGAACTGCTCAATTGGTGCCCCCTGCTTGGTGCCATGCAGGAGTTGAAGGCAACCCTCAAATGGAGCAACTTCACAGAGACGCATATCTTCAATTCCAACAAGGTTTTCGCAGAGTTCCGGGCGGCGTGAAATGACCACTTCAGCTGGACTTGTGATCGTCGGCAGCGGCCCAGCCGGATACACACTTGCCAATCAATTGGCGGCGCTCGGGTTTTCCGGCCCGATCACGTTGGTCGGTGACGAGGCGCATCCGCCCTACGACAGGCCGCCGCTGTCCAAGGAGTTCCAGCTCGGCGACGAGACAACCCTTGCTCTGCAGCCCTTGCTGCCCCCCGGCGTTCGACTGTTGACAGGAAGCCGGGCTGTAGCGATACATACCCAAGAGCGGATGCTTGAGCTCGCTGACGGAAGAAGGCTGGCATGGTCCCGGCTGGTGTTGGCCACGGGCACGCGGGCGCGTACGTTTCCCGGTTCTTCACTCTGCGGCAATGTGATGAGCCTGCGCACACTGGACGATGCCCGCGAGATCCGGGCTCGGCTGCGGCAAAGTTCGCGAATCGCGGTGATCGGCGGCGGACCGATCGGCCTTGAGCTGGCTGCCTCTGCCCACCAGCTTGGCATCGCGACCACAGTGATTGAAGCGGCGGAGCGATTGATGGCGCGCAGCGCGCCCAAGGCGATCGCTGACCGCCTGCTGGCGCACCATCGCTCGCATGGCGTGCAGGTGGAACTCAACGCACAAGTCACCCGTCTCGATGAGGGTATGGTGTATCTGCAGGGCGGCCGCGCCGTCCCGGCCGATCTGGTTGTGGTCGGCATCGGCGTGTTGGCCAACGACGATCTGGCCCGCCAAGCGGGAATCGCCTGCGACGACGGCATTTTCATCGACGGCTTCTTTCGAACAAACTTGCCGGATGTTTTTGCGATCGGGGATGTCACGCGCCAGCGCAACCCCATCAGTGGCCGTTTGGAGCGAATCGAAACCTGGTTCAATGCACAAGGCCAAGCAATCGCGCTGGCGCAGCACCTGGCCGGCGCTGGCGCTGCGGTCCCCTTTGCAGAAGTACCCAGGTATTGGTCTGACCAGGGCAAGCTGCGTTTGCAATGCGCTGGTCTCGTTGAGGGGGAAGTTCAGGCGAGTCGAGGCGAAGTCACCTCGGGTTTCCTTCACGGCCTGTGGTCTGACGGGCGGCTGGTAGGTCTAGCCGCCATCAATGCGCCGCAGGATTTCAACCTCCTACTCCGGCAGATCGGCAGGGAAGATAGCATCACACCTGCGCAATTCATCGCGGGCGAATTTCGAAGCCTTCAGTCTTGCTCGCCGCTGCTAGGCGCACCGGCTTCCCCCGTCTCTTTACAACCCGCGCAAGAGGGCGCAGAGCAATCGCTTGCCGAGCAAAGCGCAGGAGTTGCCGCTTACCCGCTGACAGACATAGACGAAGGCGGTATTGGTAGCACCACCTTATCAGACGGTACCCGGGTCGCGATTTACCGGGTGCGCGGTGAGGAAGTTTTCGCCACAGATGACAGGTGCTCGCATGGCGCGTCCTCGCTGTGCGACGAGGGAGCGCTCGAAGGCTATGTGATCGAATGCGGGCTGCACCTGGGCTCATTCGACATTCGCACCGGCAAGCCGGTAGCGACGCCATGCACCAAGTCTATTCGGACCTATCCCGCCCACGTGAGGGGGGGCACCATCTGGATCGCCACCCAAGTTGAAAGTACCGCCTCATGAAGCACTGCTGCGGCCTCATCGACGCCCATACCCACTGGATTCCGGAGAGATTCCCCGCTTATTTCGGCACGCGCAAAGGCGTCGCCTGGCCGTCGATGGCGCCGGGAAACAATGCCTGCGACCGCCACGTGATGATTGAGGGAAAGGTTTATCGCACGGTACCAGACACCTCCTGGGACGCAGACAAGCGTGCTGTTGAAATGACGCAGATGGAGGTGACGCATCAGGTCGTAAGCCCGATGCCGGAACTACTTTCCTACTGGCTGGATGCCGAGGATGCCCTGTCGCTCACCCGCTACATGAATGAGGAGCTGGCAGCCCTCCAGAATACACACCCAGATCGCTTTACCTGTCTGGGCGCAGTCCCATTGCAAGATGTCGGGATGGCTATTGGCGAGTTGGAACGTACGGTAGGCGAGCTTGGACTGGCGGGTGTGGAGCTCGGAAGCAACGTCAACGGCAAGCCCTTGGGGCACCCCGATTTCGAGCCTTTTTTCACCGCGGCAGAACAACTAGGCACGGCCATTTTCGTGCACGCACTGCGGCCGGCCGGCATGGAGCGTCTGGTGGGCGCGGGGCTTGAGCAAGTTGTGGCCTTTCCCGGCGAGATGGGGCTGGCGGCTGCTTCCTTGCTGACCTCAGGCCTGATGGGCCGGCATCCGGGCCTGCGTATTGCACTGAGCCACGGAGGTGGTGCGCTGCCCATGATGCTGCCCAGGCTGCAGCATGCCTGGACCCAGATGCCGCATGTGCGCCAGTTGATGGCGCAATCGCCCCAGGAAATGGCGCGCAGACTCTACGTTGACGATCTCGTGTATGACGGCACTGCACTGCGCTTTCTGCTCGCGACCTATGGTGAGACTCAGGTCATGGCGGGGACCGACTACCCCTTTGCCATCCTGGATAAAGAACCGGCAAAACGTATCGACGAGCTACAACTGGACCAAGCCACCGCCCGCCTTCTCCGTCAAGACAACGCCCTGCGCTGGCTTGCGCGTGAGAGATTTGGAACTCCCTGAAACCTGTCAAATCAAAAAATGGAACCCCCTATGAACTCAGATATGAAACATAGCGCAGCCGCATCAGCCGTACGAGACGCACGCCGCGATCGCAAGACCATCAGCCGTATTTCTGATACGCACGCCATCAGCGGCCTTGATGCCGCCTATGCCGTCGCTGAGATCAACACCCGGCACCGGCACGAGGCCGGCGGGCGCGTGGTGGGGATGAAGGTGGGACTGACCTCCAAAGCAGTGCAGCAGCAACTCGGCGTCGACCAGCCCGACTTTGGCATCCTGTTTGACGATATGGAGTTTCTCAACGGGCAGGACATTCCGATGAGCCGCCTGATCCAGCCCAAGGTGGAAGCTGAAGTCGCTTTCGTGATGGGCCGCGACCTGGATGTACAGGCCCCAACCTACGCGGAGTTCCTGAGCAGCGTGGCCTTCGCGCTGCCTGCGATCGAGGTGGTCGACAGCGTTATTGCCGACTGGAAAATCACGCTCGTGGACACGGTGGCCGACAACGCCTCCAGCGGCCTGTTCGTACTAGGCGATCAGCCGAAAACCCTCGGTGGCTTGTCTCTGGGTGAGATTGGCATGGCCATGGATAAAAACGGCCAGCAGGTGTCCATTGGAACTGGCGCTGCCTGCCTGGGTCACCCCCTGCGTGCCGCCTTCTGGCTGGCCCGCACCATGGCGGCGCGCGGTACCCATCTGCGCGCGGGCCAGGTCATCCTGTCTGGGGCCCTGGGCCCCATGGTTCCTGTAGGTGCTGGGGACCTGATCACAGTCCGGATCGGGGCGCTCGGTACGGTTTCCTGCCGACTGGCTTGAAATCGTCTCAATGCTGGGAACAGCGCCCTCGTCCGATGGCCCGGCGTTTGCAAAACGCATGGTCTTACCTTGGCGTGCAAAATGCGCCGCCAGGCGCTCGGATTCGGCAGCCCCTTTGCACCCGTTAGAAACTTAAAAGCGTTCTGTGAGCCTACTGCCTGCGCTAACACCAGATGTCGTCCTCGGTGGCTCGCTTGCCCTGCTTTCCATGCTGGCTTATGGCGGCTGCATGGTGCTGATTTCCGTCGGCATGCGTAATATGCGCAGCGAACCTGGGTCGCTGCTGGCCGCTGCTGCGGGCGTCCCGATCGGCTTGTTGATTTCGTCGTTTCAGCTTTTCTGGGGCGGCGTTGGTCCGGGCTTTAACGTCTGGTCGGTGACGGCGTTCGCTTTAGCTGGCATTTTTTCCACCTACCTGGGTCGGTGGCTGGTGTTCAAGTCTATCGAAAGTATCGGCCCCTCGGGGACCTCGGCGCTGCAGAGTACAAGCCCACTGCTGACCGCATTGTTCGCCTGGTTGTTTCTTGGTGAGGTAATCGGCTGGATGGGGGTATTGGGAATCACCTTGGCCATCATTGGCCTCATGGCTATGAGCCTCGGCCTGCAAAAGCGTGCATCCGACCACGGGTCGGCAGCGGATAAGGGTCGGGCGGGCCAGGCTATGTTGTCGGGCAGCCTGATTTTCGGACTTACCTCTTCTGCCGCCTACTCCGGCAGCCATCTATTTCGCGGTTCGGCGGTACGCGATTGGAATGAGCCTCTA